>Ga0209347_1000107_pt1 | contig 239857 bp, 205 predicted proteins | sample AutmiccommuBRH23_FD_187382 | JGI IMG/M metagenome (GOLD analysis project Ga0209347, IMG submission 187382) | Deep subsurface microbial communities from Mt. Terri, Switzerland - Autotrophic microbial communities BRH/23 (SPAdes) (version 2) | ecosystem: Environmental > Aquatic > Deep subsurface... | reverse complement strand
TGGCCTGGTGCTCGCTGGCAATTATGTACCCACCAGCCCCCCCGGCACGCCTGGTCTCACCCCCACACCGGATGACCCCCATCCCCTACCCCTGATCAGAACCGACGCCCGCCAACATCAGGTGCAGGCCGGCGAAACGTTGGGCATCATTGCCAACCAGTACGGGCTCGGCCTGCAGATCCTGGTGGAAGCCAACAATCTTGCCAATCCAGATGTGCTGAACGTAGGGCAAGTTCTGGATATCCCGGCGCCCACCCCGGCAGGCAGCGGCTCGGCATTCAAGATCATCCCGGACTCCGAGCTGGTCTTCGGCCCACCGAGTGTCTTCTTTGATATCGCCAATTTTATCCGCAGTCAGGCCGGTTATCTGGCCTCCTATCGAGAAGAAGTGGTAGAAAACCAGGTGCTGAGCGGGGCGCAAATTGTAGAGCGCATCGCCCGCGAATATTCCGTCAGCCCGCGCTTATTGCTGGCTGTTTTAGAACAGCGCAGCGGCTGGGTAACCCGCGCCAAACCGGCCGCCGAAACCCTTGAGTACCCGATTGGGGTGGTCGATAACCGGCGTAAAGGGCTTTACCGTCAATTAGCATACACTGCCAACAACCTCAACCGCGGCTATTACCTGTGGCGCGTCAATGGGACCGCCACCTGGGTGTTGACGGATGGCAATATCATTCCCATCAACCCTACGATCAACGCCGGGACTGCAGGGGTGCAGTATTTTTATTCCTCCCTGCTGGCCCTGACCGAGTGGACACAGGCGGTTGGACCGGATGGTTTGTTTGGCACATTTAATGCATTGTTTGGCTATCCGTTTGATCTGGCATTCGAGCCGGTCCAACCGCCTGGACTCGTGCAGCCCGAATTACAGCTCCCCTTTGCAGCCGGGCAAAGCTGGGCTTTCACCGGCGGACCTCACGGCGGCTGGGGGGATGGCTCAGCCTGGGCAGCCCTGGATTTTGCCCCACCTGGTGATGCGCTGGGCTGCGTGTTGAGCGACGATTGGGTGGTCGCCGCAGGGAATGGGCCAATCATCCGCTCTGGAAATGGGGCTGTTGTGCAGGACCTGGATTTACCCGGCTTGCCCGCCGATGGCCTCGAACAAACCGGGTGGACGATCCTTTACATGCACATTGAAACTCGCGATCGCGTTCAGCCTGGTGTCCGGTTAAATGCCGGCGACCCGATTGGGCATGCCTCCTGCGAAGGCGGCGTGTCCAGCGGAACTCACGTCCACCTCGCCCGGCGTTATAATGGCGAGTGGATCGCGGCTGACCAGGAGATTCCCTTCGTCCTCGATGGTTGGGTTTCCAGCGGAGATGGCAGCGAATATGATGGATTTCTTAGCCGCGATGGGCAGACACTTGAAGCCTACGCCGGGCGCTCTGACAACAATGGTATTGTGCGTTAAAGGTATGTTATTGGGCATTATGACCAGAATAAACCGCCACTTTGTGGCTCTGCTTATCAGCGCAATTTTGATCAGCTCCTGTTCAACCAGCGGGGGTTATTGGGTACCGCCGCATGCGACGGAGCCTAACGCGCCCGCATTCGCCATGATCGGCGAAACACCGCCTGCACAATTGAGCGAGCCAACTGCTCTCCCAGAAAATCCTATTGGCTCACAGCCAGCCGACCAGGTCGTCGAAGTGCAGGCGCCTGCACCCACGAGCCAGATTACACCCACAATTCCTCCAGTCAACACCACTCCCATACTGTATTATGTTCAGGCCGCAGATACCCTGCCGGTGGTGGCAGTGCGCTTTGGGGTATCGCCAGATGAGATTACTTCCCCGGACCCTCTGCCTGAGCAGGATTTTCTCAATCCTGGTCAGCTCCTGGTGATCCCACGCCGGCTTGCTAATACGACTGCATCAATACACCTTATCCCAGATAGTGAGATTGTGTTTTCTCCGTCTGCCATCAATTTTGACATTCATGAATTTGTAAACCAGGCTGGCGGCAAGCTCAGCCGTCATAGCGAATGGTTTAGAACCTCCAGCACCATTCCAGGCTCCGAGATTGTCCTCCGAGTTGCGACAGAAAATTCTATCAACCCGCGCCTATTGCTTACTTTGCTGGAATACCAAAGCAACTGGGTATATGGAGAGCCTACCAATCTGCAAGAGGAGGAATACCCGATGGGTGCGGTAGATGCCCGCGAGCGCGGACTCTATAACCAGTTGGTCTGGGCGGTTAACCAGCTTTCGATTGGTTACTACGCCTACCGCGAGGGTCGTTTAACTGAGATACGCTTCAAGGATGGTCTCACTGCTCGCCTAGCTCCCGATCTGAATGCTGGCACCGTCGCCCTGCAGTATTTATTTGCCCAGCTTTACAGTGGTCAGGAATGGCTGGACGCGCTTGATCCGGTCTCCGGGCTGCCCGGTCTGCACGAGCGCATGTTTGGCAACCCGTGGGAGCGCGCCCGCACAGTCGAGCCGCTCTTCCCGCCCGGGATTGTCCAACCGCCTCTTACCCTGCCATTTGCTCGCGGCAACTGGGTCTGGGCTTTTACTGGCGGTCCACATGGCGCTTGGGAACACGATGGCGCTTATGCAGCGCTTGATTTTGCTCCAGGCAGTATCGAGTCCGGTTGTGTTCCGTCCTATGCCTGGGTTACCGCCTCCAGCTCCGGGTTGGTTGTGCGCGCCGGGTATGGTGTGGTTGTCCTGGATCTGGACGGCGATGGCTACGAACAGACCGGCTGGGTATTGTTATACCTGCACTTATCCAATACCGATCGCGTCAAGATCGGCGACTGGGTTGACGAAAGCGATCGGCTGGGTCACCCTTCCTGTGAGGGCGGCATCTCTACCGGTACGCACCTGCACATTGCCCGCAAATATAACGGCGAATGGATCCCTGCCGATGGACCGCTGCCGTTTAATCTGGGCGGTTGGGTCGCTCATGCCGGGGATGCTGCTTATAAAGGGACCCTAGTTCGCGATGGCAATACGGTCAACGCCTCTGTTTTCTCTTCGCATGACACTCTCATCCGGCGCGGCCCGGATGATCCCTGATCGTCCCCGATTTCGGTATATAATGAATACTGGTTATCCGGCTCACGAAGTCCAAACTGGCGGGTTTCTCCGCCAGATTTATTAATATCTGATGTCAAAACAAAACCTTGCTATCCTTGGGTTGCTGCTGGTAAGCATGCTCCTGGCCAGCGCCTGCCAACCTCAAATCACATCCGTTTCCACCGGCCTCTCTGACCAAGTCGCTCTGGCCCAGGAAGCGCCCACCGCTCCAGTTCCAGCTGAGCCCATCCCTACTCGCCCAACGTACAATCCGGCCGAGCTGGTGGATTACACTGCTCAAACAGGTGATACATTGCCGGCGCTGGCAGTTCGCTTTAACACCAGCGTGGCAGAGATCCTGGCTGCCAACACCTTTATCCCCCCTTCGGCAACCACCATGCCGCCTGGCATGCCCATGCAAATCCCCATCTACTATCTCCCACTCTGGGGGTCGTCCTATCGCATCATACCTGACAGCCAGTTTGTGTATGGCCCTGCTCTACTTGGGTTTGACACCGAGGCTTTTGTGTCTACCCAACCCGGATGGCTGAAAAATGTGGTCGGTTTCGCAGGTACCACCCTGACCGGCGCGCAGATGGTGGATAATATTGCCCTCAACTTCAGCATCAGCCCGCGTCTGCTGCTGGCATTGCTTGAGTATCAGGCTGAGGCGCTCTCTCAGCCCAGCCCCCCAGATGGCACGACAGATTATGCACTCGGCTTCCGGTCTTATCAATATAAGGGCCTGTACAATCAAATGTTCCGGGCAGCCAATCTACTTTATGACAACTATGCCGGCTGGCGAGTTGGCGGCTTGACCGATATGTACTATCCCGATGGTAGTCAGGTACGCTTCGATCCCTGGATCAATGCCTCTACGGCAAGCTTGCAAGCTTATTTCAATTGGATGTACGCCGGAGAAAGCTATGACCTGGCCATCTCATCCGAAGGCCTGGCGCGTACTTACCGAGAATTGTTTGGCGATCCCTGGGCCAACGATCAGCCCCATATCCCTGGCAGCCTGACCCAGCCTGATTTCAGTCTCCCGTTTGAACCCGGTCATACCTGGGCGTTTACGGGCGGTCCCCATGCAGCCTGGGGGAATCTACAACCCTACACAGCGCTTGATTTTGCTCCAGGATCCACCTCTACCGGCTGCATACGCAGTTCTGAATGGGTGACGGCAGTGGCTGATGGCGTCGTTGTACGCGTGGGTGATGGCATTCTGGTGCTCGACCTGGACGGAGATGGGGATGAGCGCACGGGCTGGAATGTGTTTCACCTGCACGTTGCTGCCGAAGGCAGGGCCCCACTCGGCGCCCAATTAACCCGAGGGCAGCCCCTCGGACACCCATCTTGTGAAGGTGGTACCAGCACCGGCACGCACGTGCATATTGCTCGCAAATACAATGGCGAATGGATACCCGCTGAAGGGGTCCTAGCCTTCAACTTGGAAGGCTGGGTGGCTGCGAATGGACGCCTGCCTTACCAGGGCACCTTAAAGCGAAATGCACAGGTGATTATCGCCAACCAGTTTGCCGATGGTTCCAGTTTTATTACTTCTGAGCCACGCTAGACGCTTTTCCACCATCTGATAAGGGGTTGTCCAAAAAGTATGCTATTCGTCGCGTTGACCGTCAGCGGTTGGGGCGAAGCAGTGCGATGAGGGCCATCTGTGGCGGTCGAAACATGCTTCGCCCTTCTTTTTGGACAACCCCTATTCATTTAATCACGACCAATCAGAAAATACTATATCTATATTGAAAATATTAAACTTGATATTGACAATATTGAACTATTGTTTATAATATAAATTAGAATAGTAAATTAATTTCAAATATCACATCTTCAGGAAGTATTATGAACACGTTACCCACCAAATGCCCCATCTGCGGCGGCGAGATCCTGGTCACTCGCATCCACTGCAACGACTGTGATACCACGATTGAAAGCCGCTTCACGGGCGGGCCGTTCAGCCAGCTCAGCCAGGAACAACTTGATTTTGTCGAGACGTTTGTCCGTCACGAAGGCAAAATCACCCGCATGGAAACAGAGTTGGGGCTGTCCTATCCCACCATCCGCAACCGGCTGCACGAGGTGATCCGCGCGCTGGGCTACGAACCGGGCGGCGTGGAAGAAATTCCGGGACTGACCCCCGAAGAACGCCAGCGCATCCTGGAGGATCTGGATAAAGGCTTGATTAGCGCAGAAAATGCCATGCTGCGGTTGCAGGAAAGCGGAGGCTAAAATGGATCAATTCACACTTCCCACCAGCATGGCCCCAGAAGTTACCTTTACACAGGTGACGGGTAGTCTGCAGGTTCAGGGTTGGGACCGGCCCGAGATCGCTGTGCGCGCCCAGTCCGAGTCGCTTACCGTGGAAGAGAAAGACGATATCGTCGAGATTAACTGCACAAGCAACTGCGCCGTGCGCTTACCTCTCGGGAGCATCGTGCGCGTTGAAAGCGTGCATGGTGATGCCCGCTTTAAATTACTGGAAGATGGGCTTAGCATCGAAAAAGTCATGGGACATCTCTCCTTGCGCTCCGTAGCTGAATCCCAAATCGAGACCGTGCATGGCGACCTGGACGCCAAACATATTACCGGCAATCTGAGTGTAGGGCGCGCCCATGGTAATGCCTATATTCGTGAAGTTGAGGGATCCTGTATCATCAGACAGGTTATGGGCAACCTGGATTTACGCAATGTAGAAAACGATGTCCAGGTGTCGGCCGACGGCAACGCCCGCTTACGCCTGAACACCATGGATGGCAGCCAGTACCGCGTGCAGGCAGGCGGGAACATTCACTGCCGGGTGCCAGATGAAACCAGCGCCCGGATTTCATTGCAGGCCGGGGCAGATGAAATCTCCTTACACATCCCCAATCAACCACGCAACATAAAAGCTGAACGTTACGTGCTTGAGATGGCCGAAGGCCTGGCTGAAATGGAGCTGTCTGCCGATGGCAACCTGTTCCTGGGCACACAAAACGCTGACACGTTTGACGGAAGCATGGAAGACCTGGATGGCGAGTTCGATGGGATTGCCGAGAATTTCAGCCAACAGATCAGCCAACAGATCGAAAGCCAGATCGAAGCACAAATGGAATCCATCACCCGCCAGTTGAACGACCAGATGGCCAGTATCTCGAATGTGCTCGGAAAAAGCCGCCTGCCGCTCGAGGAAAGCCAGCGTATCCTGGAACGGGCACGCGCCGAAAGCGAACGGGCTACAACGCGCGCCCAGGAACGTATGCTCCGCGCCCAGGAGAAGATGGAAGCCAAACTGGAAGCTGCTCGCCGCAGAGCCGAGCTGAAATCACAGGCCGCCCAGCGTCGGGCGCAGGCCACCTCCCGGCGTGGGCGGGTTTTCGATTGGACGCCCCAACCACCCCAGCCGCCCAGGGAAGTTGTTACAGACGAAGAACGCTTGCTGATCCTGCGTATGCTCGAACAAAAGAAAATCAGCCTGTCTGAAGCGGAAGAGTTGCTGTCCGCCCTCGAAGGTAAAAACGGATAGATCCCATGGCTAACGAACCGCTGCGCATGCAGATCCTCAATATGATCGAGAACGGCGACATCAGCACCGAAGAAGGCTTACGTTGGTTGGAAGCCCTGGCAAATGACTCGTCCAAACTTCCCGCGCCAGCTGAGCCAGTGGAAGATGCATCAGACGCGGATCAAGAAGCCTGGGATGCGTTTACCCCCGCGGCGAACACCTCCTCACCTGCTGACCCTGAGACAACCAGCTCAGACACCGCTGCAGATCATTTGCCGATCGACGCCGGCCGCATTCGCCGTTGGTGGGTTGTCCCACTCTGGATCGGAGTAGGTTTCACCGTGGTTTCCGGGCTCTTAATGTACTGGGCCATGCAGGCTCAGGGGATCGGTTTCTGGTTTGCTTGCGCCAGCGTACCCTTTGCACTCGGTTTGCTGCTGATCATCCTGGCAGCCCAGAGCCGCAGTGCACGATGGCTCTACCTGCGCGTGGAACAGCCCGGTGACGAGTGGCCGCGCATCATCCAGTTTGGCTTTCCTTTGCCCATTCGACCCACAGCCTGGCTCCTGCGTCTGCTCAAGGGACGTATTCCCAACATGCCTGATGTGGCTGTTGATGAAATGTTATTATCTTTAGGCCGTAACGCCACACCCGAAAATCCTTTTTATATCAATGTCAATGATGAGGAAGATGGCGAAAAGGTGGAAATATTTATCGGCTAATTCTACTCACACAGATTAGCCGCTGAGGGAAATTCAGGGCTGCATGCTTAACGGAGATTGACTATGGCAACCAATGAAGAACGCTTAAAAATACTAAAAATGATCGATGAAGGCAAAATCACCGCCGAAGAAGGCGCGAAACTCCTTAACGCCCTGAGCGAGAGCCGCAAGACTGTGCGCAAGCAGCCAACCACCCGAGCCCCGGGAGCAGCGCGCTGGCTGCGTGTGCGGGTGACCGATATGATCACCGGTCGCCCTAAGGCGACTGTCAATCTACCCCTTGGGTTGCTCGATGCCGGATTGAACATCGCCTCTCAGTATGCCCCCGACATCGCTTTTGACCAGCTTGTTGAAGCGATCAATGATGGCGCGGAAGGCAAAATTATCGACGTGATCGATGAAGAGGATGGTGAGCACGTCGAGATCTTTATCGAGTAACTCCCCTTCTCCTGCATTTCCATTTCCATTGCTGTTGGTCCCGGGCATGCACCTCTGGGAAGATTTTGCGTTTGGATTGATAAGGCTGAGGAGATTTCTATGAACGTAGAACAGATTGAGCAAACCTTTTTGGTACCTCTACCAGCACAACTTTGGCTGAGCAACCTGCGTGGCCGCGTGGTAGTCGTGGCAGAGGACTCCAATGCTGAGAATGCGCCAGCCAGCATCTCAGTGTCCGCTGCCAAATATCTCGACAGCGGTGATCCCGAACAGACCAAAGTCGTCATGCGCCAGGATGCAGATGGGCGCGTGGTGATCCAGACAGAACACGCCACTATCGATGAGCAAGGCTTCCACAAGCCCTGCCGGGTCGAATATCACTTGCGCGTCCCGCGCCAATGTTCAGCCACCCTGAGCTGTATTAGCTGTAAGCTGGAGATCAGCGGTCTGCAGGGGGAATTCTGGTTGAAATCGATCAGTGGTGAGATGATCTTGAAAGATCTGGACGGCCCGATTGAGGCCAGTAATGTGTCCGGGGCTATTCTGGGCGAGCGTCTGTTGGGCAAAGGCAGCTTTGAAACCACTTCTGGCGAGATGCACCTGTCGCAGTGCAGCTTCCCAACCTTGAAGATCACCTCGGTCAGTGGTGATTTAATAGTGCAAACTGAACCTGGACCAGGGCCCTACCGCTTTAAAAGCATCTCCGGAGACATGACGCTCATTCTGCCGGAACTCAGCAGTTACCGGGCAGAGCTGCGCAGCCTCAGCGGACAATTACTGGCCCCCGGATCCCCGGCCCACGGCAGAACTCTTATCGGGCAGCGCTCCGTGGAGGCAGGCAGCGGCGGCCCTTTGATTCAAGCCGAATCCATATCCGGAAACCTGTACCTGCCAGGAAAACCGCCTGGTGAATCGTAAGTTGAGCCGCCAGTAACGACGCTTAATTATTTGAATGGACAGGTTGATAGATGCCGCTTTTAACCAGGCGCCGTTCACCTGCATCTTCAGCTTCATAAATATGATAAGCCAGTTCGATCGGCATAACCTGGGCGAGCATCGCTTGAGCCGGGCAGTAGCGGGTCGCAGATAGTTCAATCGCCCGCACAACCGCCGCTTCATCCACCCCACGCCCGGTAACTGAATAGACAACTTGTGCGCCAGTAAACACTTTTGGATGTTCATTTGCACGGTCAGCCTGGACATCCACCTCAAAACTGGTGATATCCTGGCGTTTTTTACTCAAAATAGAGATCACGTCCATCGCTGTGCAGCCTGCCAGTCCAATGGCAAACATTTCCATAGGCCGGAAGCCTTCTTTATCGCTCCCTTCCGCTGCCTCCGCACCCAGAGGTAGCTCAAATCCTGAATCGGCAGTGGCTTTGAACGAAATTTTCCCTTTCCAGGTTACTTTTGCATCCACAATTATTCCTCCAACAGGGGGGTTACATACTTCTCTAATACATCCAGCGTGATCGCCCCGCTCCAGGCCAACCGCACCTGCCCTTCGCGGTCAATCACAAATGAATTCGGCAAAGCAAGATTGCGAAAAACGTTCAAGGCCTGCTGCGCGGTATCGACCCACACCGGGAAAGTCAAGCCATATTCTTCCACAAATTGACCCACCTGTGAAGCGGGATCACCCGCCTCTACCGCAATCACTGTGAAACCTTGCTCCTGGTGTGCAGTATGGTAAGCCTGCAGCTCAGGCATCTCTGCGAGACACGGAGGGCACCAGGTAGCCCAGTTGTTTAGCAGCACTACCTGACCATCATAATCCGCCAATGCCACACTTTGACCATCGACATCCACCAACGCCAGCGGCGGCGCAGGATAATCCACCGCTTGAGGCACTACCTGACCGGGTCGGGCTGCCGGACTACTGGCGGGCGATGCGCCAGAAAGCAAAAAAGCCGCCACCACGCCCAGCACGATTAACCCGATCCCTGCTATCGCTAAGGGCAAAATATTCCTGGATCGCTTTGGTACAACCTTTTTACGATGGTTTTTTCTCATCGAATCTCCGATTAAGAGATGGGAGAGCCCAGGCAATCTACATTACCCGGGCTCCCACTCTTTACCGACTTATACACCTGTGAAATATCAAACCAATAATCTTGCGCAGCTGCCTTAAGCTTTGGCAGCACCTGCAACCCGGGCGATCTCTGCCAGCAGCTGGCTTTCTGGCACTGCCCCCACCACAGTCCCCACACCATCATTGATGGAGGTCTGAGGCACCCCGCTTACACGATGGCGATTGGATAGCTCTTGGAATTCCATCGCCTCAACCATTTCTGCCTCAATCATCGGGCTTTCCATGGCCATCTGGTGCGCAAGCAACACGGCTTGCGGGCAGTAGGGTCAAGTAGGGGTGACAAATACCTGTAAGAGAACCGGCTTATCCAGTGTCTTCAAGTAGCTGCGCGTTTCCTGGCTCAGTCCTGAATCTCCGTTCGATACAGTCACCAGGTCGTGGATCAAGGAGCTAAATTCGTGTCCGGACGGGATGCCCGCATAGCGGATCCCATAATCATGAATCTGCTCATCTTTTCGCCCGGCAATCACAATCCCAGGGGTCTTATCCACGCGATATTTTTTTGCCATCTCAGCGTCACGTTCGATATCATAAATATCAAGGTGCAATTTATCAGAAATTGCTGTGACCTCTTCCACTAATTGGCGCGTATCATCACAATATTCGCAGTCCCTTTCCTTACCAAAGAACAAAACCTGGACGGGGTCCTTCAGGTTTGCAAAAACATCTTGTATTTGCCCAACAATCTGCTCATTTAACAGTTTTTCCGACATCCATTCACTCCATATTTTCGCCCCACCGGGGCGGGATTAAAATCTTATCAGGTGAAACAACCACCCAGTGTATAATCACAAACCGCGCAAGCCAGATTCAACAAACCATCATAATCCATCACCCCTTGCTGGCACATTGGGCAGCGCTCTCCGCGCCGGATTTCCTGTACCGCCAGGTCCACCATTAGAGGTTTTGTGATTTCATCACCATCTTCTGGAGGGCTATCATCAGGATGGTTCATCAGCTTGCTCCTCACCTCTTTCAGATGCTAGAATACGGAAAAGGTTACACAAACTAAAAAGAAAAGAGCCGCCCAGTGGCAGCTCCGGTCTGTGATTTCTAGATTGTTCTATTTGTCCAGAAGATCCTTCAATTCCAGACGTTGGAACAAGCGGTTACGCACGCCCTCGGGTATCTGAGCATCTCCAGCAGTAGCGTGATACAGGTATACCGTTTTCTTCAGTGAATCAACCACGACGCGGCAGTTTTCGCAGCCCGACAGGTGGCGCTCAATCTCAGCGCAGATTTCCTCACCCAGGTCGCCGTCAACATAGTCGGAAAGCGAGCCTAATAAATGTTTACAATTCTCGTGCGCCATCACCGGCCTCCTTCTGTGGCCACGGGCTTGCGCCCCAAACGATCCCCATAATAACGCGTCAGCTCTTCCCGCAAGCGCAATCGAGCCCGTGAAAGACGGGTTTTAACGGCCGTCTCGCTAAGATTGAGTACTTCACCCGTCTCCAATGTAGAAAGACCCTCGATATCTCGCAGGACAAATACCACCCGCAAACTGGTTGGCAGGCTTTCAATGGCCTGATCCAGGTGTTGGCGGGCTTCACCAGAAAGCAATTCGTGCTCTGGCATACAACACCAATCTACAATCTGTAAAGGTTCCTGGTCCAACTCATCATTATCCATTGGACCATCGATAGAAACGAAATCGGGTTTGCGGCGGCGGATAAGCATCAGGGCTTCGTTGGTAGCAATCCGGTACAGCCAGGTAGAGAGGCGTGATCGACCATTAAAATCTGGCAGATACCGCAAAGCCTTGATAAAAGTCTCCTGCAGGATATCTTCTGCATCCTGTGTATTGCCCAAAATTTTCAGGGCCAGCCGGTAAATGACCTCATAATAGGTCTCTACCAGCCGGGCAAACTCTGCTTTATCGCCCGCTTGCAGGGAAGCCAGCGAGAAGCCCTCTTCTGTGATAATTTTCTTGTCACTCATTGGATGCATCCTGATTGAAAAGGTTGCGAAAAAACCGGGTTTTGGAATTGTAACACAGGCGTTCATCCCTTCCGAATGCCATCTGTACGGGCGTACGCTACCGCCTACCTGCCGCTTGACGCGTGCTTTGCGCCGTGCTATAGTGCAAAACAGCTATTAGCCGTGCTTAACCGCTTTTTGGGATTTGGAGGCAAACGTGAGTATTGTCACACTGACCACTGATTTTGGTCTCAAAGATGGTAATGTCGGTGTGATGAAAGGCGTGATCTGGAGAATTGCCCCGCGCGCCCACATTGCCGACCTCAGCCACCAGATCACCCCGCAGAATATCGCCGAGGCAGCCCTGGTTCTGGCGCGCTCTGCCCCCTATTTTCCCCCAGATGCCGTGCATATTGTGGTGGTCGATCCTGGGGTAGGCACGCCCCGCCGCCCAATCGCCGCCCGCATCGGTGAGCAGCAGTTCGTCGGACCTGACAATGGCTTTCTGACCCCCTTGCTGGAACAAGCAGAAAAAGAACACCTGGATACAGAGTTTATCCACCTCAACCGCCCTCAATTTTGGCTGCCAGCCGTCAGCCATGTCTTCCATGGGCGGGATATTTTTGCTCCGGTAGGCGGGCATCTGGCCTCGGGGATGCCGCTGCTGGCTCTGGGCAGCCGTATCACCGACCCGCTGCGCCTGTCTTTACCGCGCCCCCAGGAAACTGCCGGGGGTTGGCTGGGCCAGATCATCCACATCGATCACTTCGGCAATCTTTCCACAAACCTGAAGGCAGAAGATCTGGGTGATTGCAGCTCACTGACCATTCAACTGCGCGACGCTGAGATCCCCGGCCTGTATCACACTTTTGGAGAGCTGCCGCCTGGCTCGCTGATGGCGCTGCTCGGTTCCACGGGCAGCCTGATCATATCCCAGGTCAATGGCAGCGCTGCTCTTACGTTGGGTGCCCGGGTCGGCGATCCTGTTCAAGTCACCCTGCACACCAACCCAAGCTAATTCATCCAGCTCAACCGGTTTAACGATTACCTGTTTGAGGAATTAATCAATACAGATGGATAGAGTTTAGGAGGCAAGCATGCGTTACAAATTACTGGGCCGCAGTGGGCTGCGCGTATCAGAGCTGGCCCTGGGCACGATGACTTTTGGAGAAGATTGGGGCTGGGGAGCACCTCATGCCGAGTGCCTGAAGATGTTCAATGCCTTTAGCGAAGCCGGGGGCAATTTTATTGATACCTCTGTAAACTATACCAATGGGACCAGCGAAAAATTTGTGGGTGAATTTATCGCCCCCGACCGCCACCGTTATGTCGTTGCCACCAAGTACACGCTGCGCGATGGGAATACCAATCGCATGGATCCCAACGCCGGCGGCAATGCCCGCAAGAACCTGGTGCGGTCTGTTGAAAAAAGCCTGCGCAGCTTACAAACCGACTATATCGATCTCTACTACCTGCATGCCTGGGATGGGATGACCCCCGTCGAGGAAGTCATGCGCGCCCTGGATGATCTCGTGGGTTCTGGCAAGGTCTTATATATTGGGATTTCGGACACCCCTGCCTGGGTCATCGCTAAGGCCAATATGCTGGCAGAGCTGCGTGGTTGGTCCCGCTTCGTGGCTGCACAGCTCCCGTACAGCCTGGCAGACCGCTCCCCGGAGCGCGATTTGCTGCCAATGGCGCGCGCCGATGAGCTGGCAGTCGCTGCCTGGGGCATCTTAGGTGGTGGCGTACTGACCGGAAAATACCGCCAGCCAGGCGCGGTCACCCGCTACAGCGGCTCGTCCGAGCGCCGCATGCAGCTTGCTGATCAAATCGCCGCCCTGGCGAGCGAGATTGGCTGCACGCCATCCCAACTGGCGATTGCCTGGGTGCAGCAGCGTCCCTGGCGTGGCGCGCCGATCATCCCCATCTTAGGCGCGCGCAGTTTGGCGCAGCTCCAGGATAACCTGGGCGCCCTGGATGTGCATCTCACCCCGGAACAAATTGATAAGCTGGACGCGCTCAGCCCGATCCAGCTTGGCTTTCCGCATGACTTTCTGGCCGGCAGCGAGGTACGCAGCCTGATTTTTGGCGACACCTTCCCACTCACCGACAACCACCGCACAAACTAGTACAACCAACAAGCTGCGCCGCAAAGGAGTCCGCCATCTATGCAGCATCCCAATACAGAAATAAAGTTTGTCAACCCCCAGGTGGGTTACGGCGTGTTCGCCACAGCCTTCATCCCTGCTGGCACGATCATCTACGCCCGCTGCGCCCTGGATATCACCATTGCTCCTGATAGCCCGCTGGTTCAGGACCCGGCCTATCAGGACATAATCCTGAAATACGCCTACACCGACCAGCACGGAGATTATGTCATCTGCTGGGATATTGGCAAGTATGTTAACCACTGCTGCCATGCCAGCGCCATCAGCACCGCCTACGGATTTGATATTGCTGTACGCGATCTCCAGCCCGGGGATGAAATCACCAATGATTATGCGCTCTTCAGCTTCGACGAAGAAATGGACTTATTCTGCCACTATCCCGATTGTCGCCAGAAGTTCACCTCTCAGGATTTCGATCGCCTTCATCCGCAATGGGATGAATTGATCAAGGTCGCCTTGCAGAATTTTTCCACTGTCCCTCAGCCTCTCCAGAAATATCTCGACCCGCAAACCGAGCTTGCACTACAACATTATCTGAGCACTGGCGAAGGTTATCGCTCAGTACGCAGCTTGCGACCCTGGTAAACTATGCCGGATTGATTCGTCATTAATCTGCTATACCCAGCCCTTGGAGGAAAATCATGGCCACCAGCTTGAGCAAAAAACTACTTCTCAAACCAGGCTTGCGGGCGCTTATATTAAATGCCCGCCCAATTACTTGAAACTTCTGGCCGACCTACCCGAAGGCGCCGTCCTGGATACCCGCATAGACGGTCAGTATGCGTTTGTGCACCTTTTCGTTAACAATCAGGCAGAATTAGCAGAGTTCGCTCCCCTGGCGCTGGGCGCGCTGCAGTACGATGGCTTGCTCTGGATATCTTATCCCAAGCGCAGCTCCAAAGTTGCCACGGACCTGACCCGCGACCGCGGGTGGGAGCCCATTACCGGGCGCGGCCTGCAGGGGGTCACCCAGATTGCCATCGACGAGACCTGGTCAGCTTTACGCTTCCGTCCCAGTGAGCGTATCGGCAAATAACCTGACTGCCATTCAAAGCACAAGCCCATAACCCCCCTTCCCTGCATGCAAATAGCCGGCCAGGCGATAGCCAGAATGGCTAAGGCCTGGTCAGTTGCCTTTTCAAGTACTTTCGAGTAAAGTATTAAAGATGTCGCATCAGATGATTGATTTCATTGCTCAGGTACGCACTGTCTGGCAAGGCGTGACGGGACAGGAATTGTTGTGCTGGACTGACAGAGATGTGAACGGCGCACCGGACGAGTTGATCCAAATTATTCAACAACTACCTGACCCGATTGCCACCATCACTTGGGAAAATCAAGCCTGGGTCGTTGCTCGCGCTGGACAACCACCTGAACAATATTATCTGGCCAGTCTCCATTCAGGCCTCTCGGACGCAAATCTGCTCGGTCTGGCTGCTGCCATCCTGGATAAGCTGGATGTAGAAAGACAGATCACGCAGCAGCTGAGCTCCGAGCTGGAAACCTCCTGGAGCCGGCTGAATTTTCTATATGAATTAGCCCAGATCACATTTCAAATCGACGAGCCCGACCAGCTTTTCTATCACCTGGCACAATCACTGCGCCAGGTGATAGAAGCAGAAGATATCTGTCTGGTTTTCAAGGAGGACGAACAACCGCGCCTGTATACCGCCAGTGGGCGCTACCCACCCGGGCTGGAAAAGCTGGCAATGTTCACCAATTCGGCGGCGCCTCTCATCATCTTGCGGGCCGATGATACCGCACCACGCGCCTTGCTGAATGCGATACCCAATTTACGCAGCCTTCTAATTGTGCCCATGCCGCTTACCGGCGAGTTGCGCGGCCTGGTCGCGCTGGTAAACCATCCCGGTGACGTTCTGCGCCCCGCGGACCAACAGTTGCTTACCAGCGCTGTGGAGCTGATCGGCATGCTGATTAACACCCAGTTGGCTCGCCACGCCCAGGAAGCCAACCGGCGACTGGACCTGGAGCTTAGCGTTGCCAGCCAGATCCAGGCCAGCTTCCTTCCGACCATCTTGCCCGACATCCCGGAGCTGGAATTTGCAGCCAGCCTGCTGCCCGCCCATCAAATCAGTGGTGATTTTTACGATGTACAGGGTGTAAACAACCACTGGGCGATCATGGTTGGAGATGTCGCCGGCAAAGGCATCCCCGCAGCAATGCTAGCGGCGATGATCCATGCCACTTTGAAAAGCGAAGTTAATCACCACACCCAGCCAGCCCAATTATTGCGTTCGATCAACCAGTTAATCTATGCCGAATTAGACCGTTCAGACACCTTCATCACTGCCTTCCTGGCCGTGCTCCAAACTCAGCCGCTGCAGCTTTCGTATGCCAGCGCAGGACACACCACCACCCTGCTGTGGCGTTCAGCAGAGCAGCAGGTGCTCCAGCTTTCCAGCACCGGCCTGCCACTGGGGATTTTCCCGGACACTGAATACACTGAACACCAACTCCCCTTAAATCTGAATGATGTGCTGGTTCTCTATAGTGATGGAATTACCGAAGCTGAAAATGACCAGGGCAGGGTGTTTGGCTCCCAGGCGTTGATCGACCTGCTCCTTGCAGGACATCCTGCTCCAATCGACCAGCAGCTCCAGTTAATCTTTAATGGTCTGGATTTACATCGCGGCAAACTCCCCTTGCGTGATGATGTGGTCCTGTTTATGGTGCGTGCGCGTGGCCCTGAAAGCGCCATACAGGTCCAACCTTTCGTTTTTACAGCCGAGAAACGCAATGTGCGTACCCTGGCCACTCAGGTCCGCCAGATTACATCAACCATGCCCTTCACCAGCCCTGCCGAGCGCAGCGCCTTTCTCAATGACCTGGAGCTTGCTGTATCAGAAATTGCCACGAATATCGTGATTCATGCTTATCACGACTCACCTTACACAGGGCGCATACAGGGACGCGTGACTCTCTTCCCTGAAAGGGTCCAGGTTGACCTGATTGATAGCGGGACTGCCTTTGAATCGCCAGTTGGCTTATCCCTGCTCCAACGCCAACCGGTCTATTCGCCAATCGACCCACCCACCAGTGGGTATGGCCTGGCTATTGCCCGCCGCCTGCTGGATGTTTGTGAATATACACGCCTTCCCAATGGGCGCAATCATTGGCGCCTGGAAAAATTCATCGCCCAGGAAACTCACCCCAACCAACCTGCCTCTACCCCGGAGATTTTCCGATAATTCATTGGATATCCTCGCACAACCGTAAATTAAGCGGAGCACAACCATGCAAATTAAATCAGAACGCATCTCACCACTGCAGGCGATTATCCACCCAGCCGGACGCATGGATGTCGAATCGTCCCCGGTTGTGCGCCAGGCAATCCTGGATTTTGTCGACAGCGGTGTAAAGTACGTGGTCATCGATCTGCTTCAGGTTGAGTTTATGGATTCTTCCGGGTTGAGCGCCCTGGTCTCTGGCATGAAAGCCCTGCGCCGGTCAGGCGGCTTGCTGACTGTTTGCCAGGCAAATGCCCAGATTCGTACCGCTCTGCGACTGACCATGCTGGACCGCGTATTTCCGATCTACGAAACTGCACAGGCAGCCTTTGAAGCTGCCGAAAAAGACCTGCCTGCCTGAGCTTAGACAATACATCATCCACGCTGCCTGAGGAAATTTTCTGGGATGTTGCACTTAGAGACCCGTACGCTGCGCTTGAGTCTGGATCCTTCCCAGGCTGCCTGGAGCCTGAGCCATCTTATCCATCCAGATTATGGGTTCTCACAGGCTAGCCTGTGCCTGCGCTATCACCTGGGGCGCCAGCAGCGCATCGATTTGAACACCTGGTCTGGCTACACTGTGCATGGACCGGAAAGCTATCTCACCCCCCTGGGCAACAGCCAGGCTCTGCGTCTGGCATCACCAACAGCTTCCTCGGGCTTAGTCATCGAAGTTATCTTCGCTCTACCTGAAGCGGTTCCCTGCCTGCTTTGGAAAATCAAGGTCCACAATCAGCATACCGAACCGTTCAATATCGAGCAAATCGAGCTGATCGCTGCTCACCCTGCAACTACCATCCATTTTGGCGCCGAGAACCCTCCCGCACTGGATGACCTGGCATTTTTTAGCAATGGCTGGCAGTCCTGGTCGTATACCGGTGCATATGGAGCACAGGATCGCTACCAACGCACCCGTTTAAGCCTGTTACACGCCCCAATGCAGGCCAATGCTGGCACACCCCAACCGCGCCAGCCAGGCCATTTTGGCAGCGATATGTTTGGAGTGCTCGGCAGCCGCTCCAGCCGGCGCGCCTGGTTGGCAGGGTTTTTATCCCAAATGCAGCACTTCGGCAGCCTCGAAGCCCATCTGAATGCGAAACTTCCTGGTTTGCGCCTGTGGGCGAATGGGGACCACACCCGCCTGGACCCCGGTATGAGCATGGAAACAGATTGGGCGTGCCTGTTTCCAATCCACATCGACGAGCCTGACCCGCTGGGAGCCTATGTGCAGGCAGTCGCCTTGGCACACGGCTACCCGGGGCCTGCCCATTCCCCGCTCAGCGGCTGGTGCTCCTGGTACCATTATTATCAGAATGTCCACGAAGGCGACGTTCTTGAAAACTTACACACCGCCCAGGCGCTGCGTGCTCAGCTCCCTATCGATCTTATCCAGTTAGATGATGGCTTTGAGCGTGCGGTAGGGGATTGGCTCAGTTTCTCCCCAAACTTTCCTGAAGGCGTAGCTCCCCTGGCAGCCCAAATTGAGGCAAGTGATTTTACCCCCGGGTTATGGCTGGCGCCCTTTATCGTCGATCCCCGCTCAAACCTGGCGCACTCCCATCCCGATTGGCTGCTGCGCGGCCAGCTCGACCGTCCTGTTAATGCCGGTTATACCTTTTGGGGCACGTTTGCCACTGCCCTGGACCTGACCCACCCGGAGGCGCTGGCGTATGCCGCGCAGGTTACCCGCACCGCCGTGCACGAATGGGGCTATCCATTTCTAAAACTCGACTTTCTGTACGCTGCAGCCCTGCCCGGCAGGCATCACGATCCCACCCGCACACGTGCCCAGGTGCTGCGTTCTGGCTTGCAAGCCTTGCGCCAGGCAGCCGGCGAGAGGGCTTTTTTGCTTGGCTGCGGCTGTCCGTTGGGTTCCGCCATTGGGCTGGTAGACGGTATGCGTATCAGCTCCGATGTCAGCGAGCAGTGGGAGCCCAGCTTTTCTGGTATCCACACCTTTTTCCGCCACGAACCGGACTTCCCCTCTGCCCGCAACGCCACCCACAACAGCCTGACCCGCGCCTTTTTGCATCAGCGCTGGTGGTTGAACGACCCGGACGTGCTGCTGCCGGATCCTGACCTGCCATTGACTGAGGCTGAGTTTGAGACCCTGGCGACTGTGACCGCCCTGACCGGCGGTTTGCTGCTCGTCTCGGGACAGCTCTCCAGGATTCCCGCCCACCGGCTCAAGCAGTGGAGTGCCTTACTGCCGTTGATCAATCAACGCCCGCGCCTGCTGGATTGGATGGATGCCCAGGCCCCCAGACGCCTGCGCCTCGACCTGCAAAACGGTTCCGGATCCTGGCATTTGCTGGCTTATTTCAACTGGGACGATAAGCCTGAAACGATCGCTTTCGACCTGACGGAGTTTAGCCTGTCCGGCGTTCAGCATGCAGTCGCTCGCGAGTTCTGGACGGGTCAGATCCTCCCATTAATAACCGGTCAAAACCCGCTAATAACCATACCAGCGCATGGCGTGCGCCTGTTTGCGCTGCGCGGTTTGCAGCCGGGAGCCCCTGCCTATCTGGGCAGTGACTTGCATATCTCGCAAGGCATGGAAGTAGCTCAGTGGCATATCCTTGAAACCGGGCAGCAGCACTCCCTGCATATACGCCTGGAGCGCCCCGCCTGCGTCCAGGGCAGCGTGGACCTCTATCTTCCCGCGCCACCCACTCAGGCGCTCTTGAATGACCTGCAATTGGAATGGACCCAACCCGCAGCGGACATCTACCGCTTCACAGTAAATATCGATCGCACTGCCGACCTGCGCGTCCAGTATCCTTCTACCGGCTGAGACTTCTGGTGATCAACATTTTCCAACTGTGCTGCCTTCGAACCAGCAGGAGCGAGACCCAATGAATACGATTGATCCTTCTCTCATTCCGTTCTTCGCCCCTCAGGGAGTCGCCATCGTTGGAGCGTCGCATGACCCAACCAAATTGGGTTATGGTCTATCGCGCAATCTTGTCCAGAGCGGTTACCACGGCGCCATCCACTTCGTGAATATTCGCGGCGGCAGGCTGTTGGGGCATCCGGTTTACACACGCCTGGCGGAAGTCCCCGATCCGGTGGACCTGGCAGTGTTGCTCATCCCTGCCCCTGCAGTCCCACAAATCCTGGAAGAATGTGCACAGCGCGACATTCGGGCTGTCATCATTGCCGCAGGCGGCTTCCGCGAGACCAACGCACAAGGGGCTGCCCTGGAAGCGCAGTGCGCCCTGATCGCACAGGCCCACGCGATTCGCCTGATCGGCCCCAATTGCATCGGCTTGCTGGATACGCATTTGCCCATCGACACCACCTTTCTCTCTCCACCTGGCCCCACGCCTGGGGATGTGGCCTTCATCTCTCACTCTGGCGCGATCTGCGCCGCGGTCATCGACTGGGCGCGCGGTCAGGGCTTTGGCCTATCGCGCCTGGTCAGCCTGGGGAACCAGGCAGATGTCAATGAGACAGATGTGCTGGCTCCGGTTGCCGCGGATCCACACACGCGTGTTCTGACCCTGTATCTGGAAGGGGTCAGCGATGGGCGCCGCTTTGTGGAACAGGCGCGTCAGGTAGCCCTTATCAAACCGGTGATTGCCCTTAAAGTCGGTCGCTATGCCAGCGGTCAAAAGGCTGTTGCTTCCCACACGGGCGCCCTGGCGGGGCAGGAGAACGCCTTCAATGCCGCCTTCCGGCGCGCCGGCGTGATCCGCGTGGATACCAGCGAAGAATTATTCGACTGGGCGCGCGCCCTGGCCTGGTGCCCGCTCCCACACGGGCGTCGGGTAGCCATCCTGACCAATTCGGGCGGGCCGGGAGTCACCGCGGCAGATGCGTTGGAAGCCCAGGGTCTGGCGCTGGCTGCGCTGACCGAAGACACCCAGGCTGCGCTGCGAGAATTTCTCGATCCTTCTGCCAGCCTGCACAATCCGGTCGACATGCTGGCAGGCGCCTCTCCCCAACAGTACGCCAACAGCCTGCGCCTGCTGCTCGCCGACCCTGGCGTAGACAGCGCCATGGTTATTCTGCCCCCGCCACCCATGCACACTGCAGGTGGCATTGCCAAAGCCATGATTCCAGTGATCTTTACCGCCGACAAACCGGTAGTGATTGCCTTGATGGGCGAGCGCTTGATCCAGGAAGCCGTTGAGTATTTTCGCGCCGCCCGTATCCCCGACTATCGTTTCCCGGAGCGTGCTGCCGGCGCTCTGGCCGTCCTGGTGCAGCGCGCCGAAACCTTGCAGCGCACTGCCAGCCACGAACCAGCCGCGCTAAACCCGGAAAGCATTGATCCAGGCGCGGTGCGTTCCGTTCTCGCCCAAAACCCCGCGCACGAGCTCGAGAAATCTGGCGGGTTTCTGCATCCAGATGCTGCCACACAGATTCTGCGTGCCTATGGGCTTCCACTACCGTACACCCCCCTCGCAGAGAACGCCGAACAAGCTGTTCGCTGCGCCAATGAATTAGGCTATCCGGTGGTCTTAAAAGTGGCGTCGCCTGATATCCCCCACAAATCGGACGTGGATGGTGTGCGGCTCAACTTGCAGGACTCACAGGCAGTCTACAAGGCCTTCGATCAGGTGACCGCCAATGCTCGCCGCGCGCAACCAGAAGCCCGTCTATTCGGCGCGCACCTGCAGCGCATGCTGCCCGAAGGACAGGACGTCATCATCGGAACCGTACAGGATCGCCAGTTCGGTGCGCTGCTCATGTTCGGTTCAGGAGGAGTGGAAGTTGAAGGCTTAAAGGATGTGGAATTCTGCCTTGCGCCACCTACCCCGGAGGAGATAGAACGTTTGCTGGAGAAAACCTGGGCAGGGCGCAAACTGCGCGGATATCGTCATATCCCCCCTGCCGACCTTAAAGCTGTCCGCTCAGCGTTGCTGCAATTGGCGCAATTGGCAGTCGATTTCCCTGAGCTGTCTGAAATAGAAATTAACCCGCTGCGCGTTCTCAGCCAGGGCGCTTGCGCGCTGGACGCGCGCATCCGCGTGGCCGTCTAATCCAGTTGGGAGAACGCACTTTCCACCACATCTACCATTAACCGCAAGCCAGTTTCCAATGGAGACAGATGGATATATTCGCCGGTCGTATGAGCAGCCCCGCCCTGCGTCAGGCCCAGGCATATCGCTGGAAAACCCAGGCTGAGCGGGATATTGGTATCGGTGGAGCCAATCCCTAACTGCGCCTCAATCCCCAGATCTTCCAGGCATTTCTTCGCCAGCTGCACCAGAGCATGCCGTGAGGAAATTTTTCCTACCGGTCGATCCCCGATTACCTCACTGGTCGCTTTTACATCCGGGCGGTTAACGCGCTGGATCAACGCCTCCACCTGGCTCGCCAGCGCCTGCAGCATCTGGGGGTCCTCCGAGCGCAGGTCCAATTCCAGCTCAGCATGTGCAGCAATCGTATTGACGGTCGTGCCACCCGCGATCACACCCACATTTAAGGTGGTGCGTGGGCGCGCGGGCAGTGGGATACGCGTCAAATCGCTGATTAATCGGGCGAGCTCGTGTACTGCCGAGGGCCGTCCATAATCTACCCACGAATGGCCTCCCACGGTCTGGATACGGATACGATAGCGCCTCACCCCCAGGCCGCGGTGATAGATCTGCCCCAGCGCCATTCCTTCCAGCACCAGATAGGCCAGCACCTGCGCCCCAAAACGCTCCACAACCGCCCGCATACCCGCCAGATTACCCAGGCCTTCTTCGCACACATTTGCCACCAACCACACATCTCCCGGCAAGCGCGTGCTCTGCCTGTCCGGCTCCAGATGCCGGGCGCGCAGTTCCCACACAATCCCGAATAAACCCGCTACAGCCACCGAATTATCGCCAATCCCAGGCCCGAACAATCGGTCTTGCTCCTGACGCAAAGTGAGGTCCGTGCCAGCCGGGAAAACGGTATCCATATGGGCGCTAATCACGATCGGCAGAGCCTGACCGGCTCCTACTAAACGCCCGTAAACATTCCCCAGGGAGTCAATCTCTACGTCCTCCAGGCCCTCCTCTACAAACCTCTGGTACAGATAGCTGGCACGTTGGGCCTCTGCATGGGTAGGCGACGGGATTTGCTGGATAGCAATAGCCTGTTGAAGCACACGCTCGGGTAAATCACACAGGGACAAGCTCATAATTTCCTCACAGATTGGCGCAGCGCCTCCAGGCGCGCTTGCGCCAGGCCTGGCAGCGCTTCCATCGCATAATTGGGTTGAGTACCTTCGATAGCCAGGGAAGCAGAAATATTTCCATGCAGTACGGCCTGCAGTGGGTCGTAGGTGCGCCGGTAACCTGCCAGGAACCCCCCACAAAAGGCATCCCCGGCTCCGGTCGGATCCACCAGCCGGGCCGGATAGGATGGGACCTCCCAGCATGTTTTCGTGGCTGCATCATACAGGTATTGCCCATTTTCACCGCGTTTGATCACAATCATCTCGCAGCCATAGGCTGCCAGGCTCTCAGCCATTTCCCACAGGTTATTGCTGCGGCCCTGGAACAGGTTGCGCAAATCTTCCTCGGACGGCAAAAAAGCAGTCAGTCCGGTGATCAAAGCCGGGATGTCATCCCAATAAATGGGGGTCATATAGCCCGGTGATGGGTCAAGTGTGACGGTCGTGATTTCCGCCTGGCGCAGCACAGCCGGCACAACGCGGTGGGTAAGCAAATCTAATGGGCACAGGTGCACCGAACTGCCGTCCAGGAAATCACGCGGGAAATCTCCCTGTCGTAAGGATACCGGCAAGAGCTGGGTACGGCTGTCCAGGTGCGCTAACGGATTACGGTAGCCCAGCAGCGCCTTTGGATAAGCCAGCCCGCAGCGGGCAAAATGTGCGACCGGGTCATCGAAGCTAGGGCTGTGCAAATCGGGATAAGCGCAGAACCTGCGCACATCGACTGCCTCAGGTAATACACGCACCCCACGCGCATCCAACCCCCAGCGCTCGAATTGATTTAACCACTGGCGTGGATAATCCTCCCCTACCCGAGCTACGATACCGGGCCGGGGATCGGGCTCCCAAACAGCCAATCCAGCCGCTGCATAGAGCACATTCCCACCAGGCACATCCAGGCGCGCCTCACCCGAAGGCATAATGATATAGTCGCGACTTAGCCGGCCGGCAGCGATGAAACGGGGAACAACGCGATCCATGCCTGGAATTATACGTCAGCCCGGCTGTTTACGCTGAAACTCGCTTGGCATAAATCAAGACCAAAATAATGAGCCTTACTGCAATGCCCATTCCCAATCCACAGCGGTGATTAACCAAAAACTCCACCCTGAGGGTGGAGTCCAGCGTTCTGGTTGGCAGTCCATCAGACTGGAGCCGCCTGGGAATATAACACATCCGTCTTGGCTGCCATGATGAAATCATTCTGGTGCAATCCTTTTATGGCGTGCGTCCACCAGCTCACTTTTACCCGTCCCCACTCCGTCTGCAGCAGTGGGTGGTGCCTTTCGGCTTCCGCCAGCTCGCCAACCTGATTGGTGAACGCCAGCGCCTGAGCAAAATTCTTAAACTTGAAATTGCGTTCCAGGCGCGGCGTCTGCTCGATTTCAACAATCGTCCAGTCTGGGGTTTGCAGTAGATACAGGCTACGCTCTTCCAAAGTGGCAGGAGGCGTATCCCCCCGGCATGGAATACACTTTAAATCAGTTAATGAGGGCATTTGGCGATCTACAGACTGGCAATCTGGCGCAGCATCCCCAACACCAGCAGCCCCAGCTTGATCCCTTCCCCGGAGCTGACTTTCAAGGGTCGCCCATCTTCTTCAACTCGGTTAGCAATCAAATAGGCCGCTCCCAAACCGACCAGAGCCCCGATTACAGCCCCCGCTACGAGGATCTTCGAATCGCTACCACTCACCGGGGTGATTTCTTTTTTTGCATTAAACATCGGATTTCACCTCTCCTATGAAATTCATTCAACCTGCTACCGTTGCATCCTTCAGCAACCAGGCGGTCAACCGTCGCGGTCAACCACCTGAACGATTTTCTGTGCCTAGCCGCGCCAGGTTTTTCGACTGCGTAATGCCTGCAGACGCCCGCGCAGACTGGCCGTTTTCATCACAGGCTCCACAGCTTTATCCCCGGCCTGCTTCACAATCTCGTGCACCCGGCGCAAAAAAGTATTCAGCCGGTAGAAGGCAAACGGCAGGACCTGGATCAATTTAATCACACCATACACCAGGGCAGATAGAACAACAATCACCAAAAAAGCAACGACCAACCACGGTACGATCAACCACACCAGCGTAACATCCGCCAAACGGCTCACATCGATACTGGCGCCCACGCTTACCAGGATCGAGGCACCCAGAAACAGGATGATTCCCAGAACCAGCGGCAAGGTAATCTGCCAGAATACTTCTTTTTGATGCCTGGCTTGGGCATCCAGATTGCGCGGTTTGGGTAGAGGCCTGTTGTTCTGCGAGTCCATGGAGGTATTTTAACATGATTAGCAGCTCGCGTTGACCCACTCTTGGCAGCATGCTACAATTCTTCATACAATTCCCAAACCTGAGGTGGCTGCATGTCCCTGCACTCTGAAATTTTCGAACAGCCCGCTTGCCTGGATTTGCTGCTCCGCACCCAGCGCCAGAAGATGGAAGAAATCGCCTCGCTGGTCAGGCAGCACGCCATTCACTACGCCTTTGTGGCTGCGCGTGGCACATCCGATAATGCCGGGCGTTACGCCCAATACCTTTGGGGGGCAGCCAACCACCTGCCCCTCGCCCTGGCGACGCCATCCTTGTTTACCTACTACCAGCAGCCACCTCTGCTGAACGGCGCACTGGTGGTTGGCATCTCACAATCTGGCCAATCTCCAGATATCGTGCGTGTGGTCGCAGAAGGCCGTCGCCAGGGCTGTCTGACCCTGGCAATCACCAATGCTCCCGGCTCACCCCTGGCTGAAGCTGCTGATCTGGTGATCGACATCCAGGCCGGGCAGGAAAAAGCCGTAGCCGCCACAAAGACCTATACCTCACAGCTAATGACCATTGCTATGCTCTCCGCCGCCTTAGATGGCTCGCCTCAGCGCTGGGAGGAATTAGCAAGCGTGCCAGGTTGGGTGGAGCAAGTCCTCACTCTGGACGACTCCCTGGCTCAAATGGCGCAGCGCTATCGCTATATGGATCATTGCGTTGTCCTGGGGCGCGGCTACAACTACGCCACTGCCTTTGAGTGGTCGCTAAAATTAAAAGAGCTAACCTATGTGGTGGCAGAGCCCTATTCATCGGCCGATTTTCGGCATGGGCCCATCGCCATGATTGGGCAGGGCTTCCCGGTAATGGCAGTTGCCCCTCAAGGCCCGGTATTTGATACACTGCTTGAATTATTGCGCTTCCTGCGCCACGAGCAGGAGGCTGAATTGGTGGTGATTTCAGACCAGACTGAGGCCCTCGCTCTAGCCCAATCCCCGATCCCCTTACCGGCAGCGATCCCGGAATGGCTCTCGCCCATCGTTTCCATCGTACCCGCTCAGCTTTTCGCCTACCACCTTACTCGTGTAAAGGGTTACGACACTGAGGCGCCGCGCAGTATCCGTAAGGTCACCCGCACCCAGTAATCGTTCTAACCGAGCCGCCTCGAAACCTGCATAAGGCGGGGATTTTCGTAAATAAACGATGGAAAACAGGATAACCAATCATGAATATTGAGCTATTTTCTTCTTCCGAAGCCCTGACCTTTGACGATGTGCTGGTGGTTCCCGGTTACACCGAGGTGCTGCCCGCCCAAACAGACGTCCGCGCCCGGCTTGGCCCCGGGCTGGAATTGAATATACCCATCTTATCCGCCGCCATGGATACGGTCACCGAAGCCCGTCTGGCGATCGCCCTGGCGCGTGAAGGCGGATTGGGTATCATCCACCGCAACCTCGCTCCAGAAGCCCAGGCTGCTGAAGTGGATAAAGTCAAGCGCTCGCAGTCGGGGATGATCGTTGAGCCAATCACCCTGCCGCCGGATGCCACTGTGCGCCAGGCCGAGGAAATCATGTCCACCTACCATATCAGCGGTGTGCCGGTGACTACACCCGATGGACGCTTACTGGGTATCCTCACCAACCGGGATATACGATTCCTGGAGGAAGCCGATCTCGACTTCCCGGTCGAAAAATTCATGACCCATCAGCCGCTGGTAATAGCCCCGGTAGGCATTGCCTTACTGGATGCCAAAAAGCTCTTGCAGCAGCACCGAATTGAAAAATTACCCCTGGTGGATGGGGGTGGTTATCTCAAAGGATTACTGACCGTAAAAGATATTCAGAAGGCGCGTGACTTCCCCAACGCTTCGCACGATTCTCAGGGCCGCCTGTTGGTTGGTGCCGCGATAGGTGTTGGTCCGGACGTGGAGACGCGCGCCCAGCTGTTGGTCGATGAAGATATCGATATTATCGTCATCGACACCGCCCACGGGCATTCTGCGGGGGTGATCCAGGCTGTCCAGCGCCTGCGGCAGCACTGGCCTGATTTACCTATCCTGGCGGGCAATGTCGTCACCCCTCAGGGAACTGTGGCCCTGATCGAAGCCGGCGCCAGCGCCGTAAAAGTTGGCGTTGGGGCAGGGTCGATCTGTACCACCCGTATTGTGGCCGGCGCCGGTATGCCTCAGCTCAGCGCCATATACCACTGCGCTCAGGCTGCCAGACCTTATAATGTGCCGGTGATTGCCGATGGGGGCATAAAATTCAGCGGCGATATTGTCAAAGCCATCGTTGCCGGCGCTGAAGCGGTGATGCTTGGCAGCTTGCTCTCCGGGCTGGATGAATCTCCCGGAGATATTGTGCATTATGAGGGGCGGCGCTTCAAAGAATATCGCGGTATGGGCAGCATGGGCGCCATGCAGGGTTATGGACGTGACCGTTATGCCAGCGGGCAGAGCAGCAGCGGTAAGCTGGTCCCGGAAGGCATTGAAGGGCGCATCCCCTATAAAGGCCCCTTAAGCGACTACATCTTCCAACTGGTGGGCGGCTTGCGCTCTGGCATGGGTTATGCCGGAGCAGCCAGCCTGCAAGACCTGCGCACGCGTGCTCAATTGGTGCGCATTACCAACGCCGGGCTGATCGAGAGCCACCCCCATGATGTGATCATCACCCGCGAGGCGCCCAACTACCAGGTGAATTCCTGAGCGCCATGCCAGAATCCTTGCGATTGGCACGCAGCTTCTTTGACCGCCCCGCCCTGCAGGTGGCCCGTGAGCTGCTGGGCGCGCGCCTGGTGCGCCTGCAGGATGGCACCCGCATCGATGGCATCATTGTTGAGACAGAAGCCTATCGCGGCGAAGAAGACCTGGGCTGCCACTGCCGGGCCGGGCGCACTGCTCGCACCCAGGTAATGTATGGTCCGCCCGGGCACGCGTACGTGTACTTTACCTATGGTATGCACTGGATGCTCAACTTTGTTGTGGAGCCAGAAAACCAACCGGCTGCCATTCTGATCCGCGCTATCCTGCCACAGACCGGGCTTGATCTGATTGCCAGCCGGCGCGGTCACCAGCCGCCCCAGCTTTGGACAAATGGGCCAGCCAAGCTTTGCCAGGCGCTCAAGATCGATGGCAGCCTCAATGGCGCCGATTTATGCAGCCCACAAACTGAGCTTTACATAGAATCTGGAGAACCAATATCCGATGCATGCGTGACCACTGGCCCTCGTGTGGGGTTATATACTGTGCCAGAACCCTGGAAGAGCATTCCCTGGCGCTTCCGGGTGACCAGCTGGCAGGCGCAAATGGCCGCTTGAACAGGCATATACATTGTGGAGGTGAGAAATGGGACTTTTAGACGGTAAAACTGCACTGGTATTTGGATTGGCGAACGATCGTTCCATCGCCTGGGGCATCACCCAGGCTTTTCATGCCCAGGGAGCCCGCCTGGGGTTAAGTTATGCCGGCGAGGTCCTGGAGCGCCGCGTGCGCCCGCTGGCTGCATCGATCGGGTGCACCTTTGTCGAATCCTGTGATGTTACCCGTGATGAAGAGATCGCCCAGGTTGCAGAGCGCGCCCAGGCTGCCTTTGGGCAGATCGATATCCTGGTCCACGCCATCGCTTTTGCCAACCGTGATGAGCTAAATGGCCCGTATTACAACACCAGCCGGGCCGGTTTTCACACCGCCATGGATATCAGTGTGTATTCTTTTACCGCCCTGGCCAGGGCCTTCCAACCCATGCTCCGTCCGGGTGGGGCATTGCTGACGCTGACCTATTACGGCGCCGAGAAAGTCTCTCCGCATTATAATGTGATGGGAGTCGCCAAGGCCGCCCTGGAAGCCTCTGTGCGCTACCTGGCGTATGACCTCGGCCCGCAAGGTGTACGCGTGAACGCTGTTTCAGCCGGGCCCATTCGCACCCTGGCTGCTGCGGGCGTTTCTGGCTTCAAAAGCATGTACCGGCGTTTCGCCGAGATTGCTCCCCTGCACCAAAACATCACCATCGAAGACGTAGGCAATACCGCGGTCTACCTGTGTTCCGACCTGGCAGCCAAAACAACCGGGGAGGTAGTCTACGTCGACTCCGGGTACAATATCCTGGGTATCCCCGAGCCGGTGGAAGACACACCCGCCGTAAAACCAATCAACAGCGCCGATTAGTGCGCTTAAGGATCAGGTATGTTTCGTAAACGAGAAAACCCGCCGCCAGTAGAAGAGCAGCCCGCGCCCATCGAACGCATCACGTCTGTGCTCGGATCTGGGACGATCTGGAAAGGAGCCTTAGGCGGCAGCGGTGGGGTGCGTATCGAAGGCACCTTTGAAGGCGATATAGCCTTGCGCGGCGTGCTGGTGGTGGGTGAAACCGGGCGTGTGACCTGCGAGCAGGTGCGCGCCAACCTGGTCATTGTGGCAGGTGCAGTGCGCGGGGATATTATTGCGCAAAAACTGGAGATCCGCGCCACTGGTCGGGTGTGGGGCAACGTTACCACGGCGGCATTTGCTACGGAAGAAGGCGCTTTCCTGCGCGGCCAGATTCAGATGGAAGACCAGGTGGAGATTGATTTAAGCAGCCCCGCAACAGGCGGGGAAATTGCGCCGCCCGCAGCTTCGTCAGAAGACACGCTTCCTGCAGGGACTGTTTTATCCAGCATACCAGCGTTAACCACCCCTATGGAAGAGGCTGCCTTACCAGAGAATACTCCTCCCCCTCAGGAAACGACCACCAACGTCTGATTTTTTTGGGTTGGGTTATTGCTCAACGCTGGAGAATTGCTTTTTTAGCAAGCTGATCCACGCGCTCGTTAAAAATATTGCCAGTATGGCCACGCACCCAGCGCCACTCGAGTTCATGTTCATGCAAAGCTGCATCTAAAGCCTGCCACAGATCAATATTTGCCAGCGCGCCGCCTTTTCGCCGCCAGTTTCGCCGCCGCCAACCTGGCAGCCATTCGGTGATACCGCGGCGCAAATATTCTGAATCGGTGTAAACGATCACCCGGCAGGGTCGCTTTAAGCTCTGCAAGGCCTGCACCGCCGCGGTCAGCTCCATACGATTGTTCGTCGTACTCCGTTCGCTCCCCGTAAGCTCACGCTCCTGATCTTGATAGCGCAGCAGCGCTGCCCAGCCGCCTGGCCCCGGATTCGGCGAGCACGAACCATCGGTATAGATTTCCACCTGGGGGAGTTCATTCATCGTTGGTTTAGTTCCTGCACGGTCTCATCCAGCAGTTCAACCAGATCAGGCACCTGCTCCAGAGTGAAATAATAACGGAACAACTGCACGGTTGCATCGGAGAACGCCCAGCGCACGGTTTGCCAGGATGCCAACCCAGGTTCCGCCTGTGCGTCCGGCAGTAGAGCCGCTGCAGCAGCCCAGTGCGGGTTGCGGGCTGCATAGTCTTGCATCAGTTCCGCCACCGACCGCTGCAAAGGTAACCCACCGCTGGCCTCTATCCACTGTGCCTGCGCTTCGGGCGCCAGCAGCCAGCGTATAAACAACCAGGCAGCCAGCTCTTCCTCCGGCGAACTTGAGAGCACCACATAGGCTGGCCCGTAATGAACGGACGCAGATTGAGTGGCATTGCCCAGGAAAGGCAGTACGATCCACTGGTCGTGGCTGCCAGCCCGTTCCAGGGCCCGATCCAGGAAGGGCGCTTCCAGGAGGCTCCCGGAGGCGATCAAACCATGCCGGCTGGCGAAACTCTCAACCGCAGAGCCGTTTTCAACCAGCCAGGCACATCCTTGATCGGCTAATTTGCGCAAAGCCTCAAAAGCATCTTCCACTGCAGGGGTATCCAGCGCATACACGCCCCTTTCAGCATCCACAATCTCACTCCCAAAGGCAGCCAGCCAGCCCAGGGTCGCTGCATAATCGGTGGTAACCACCAAACCGCCCTTTCCATCATTCTCTTGCTCATCGTCGAAACTGGCCACCTGGGCTGCTGCGCAAACCTGCTGCTCCAATTGGCGCCAGTTTTGTGGCGCCTGGGAGTAACCCAGCTCGCTCCCCCAGGTCTGGTTATAGTACAGGTACTGGCCTGAACGCAGCGCCGGCATCCCCAGGCGCTCGCCTGCGATCGCCTCAGCCTGCCAGATCGACGGATAAAAATCAGCCTGTTGTTCTTCGGTCAGCCCCCAGATTGGATCGTCTACATACTTCCCCAATCCGGCCAGGTTTGGTTCGGAATCCCACTGCAATGCCTGATACAGGTAGGCCGCAACCAGATGCGGCGGCTGCTCATTCTCCAGCGCCAGCCGGGCTTTCTCGTCCAGCTCATCATAATTGCCCTGATACTCAGCCCGCACCTGCACACCCCACTCATTACTGAGGTTAAATTCTTCAGCCAGCTTTTGCAGCATCGTCCGCGCGGGATCATCAAAACTGTGCCAGAGAAGGATCTCCAGACCGTTTAAATCCCGGGGATCAACCTCTATTTGGGTGACAGCTTCGGTTTTCGAGGGTGTAGGGGTGGATTGGCGCGGCGGCACGACTGTGACCTGTGTGCTTACCGCAGGGGTCCCGGTTGTATTCCCGTCAGGTGCAACCGGTAGATCCTGGCTGCAGCCAGACAGTAAGCTCAGGATGACTGCTGCAGCGAGCAGCCTCCACAATCGAAAACCCGCTAAGTACGAAGTACGTTTAGGCATTAACCTTCATCGCCAGGTGACAGATTCTGCAAGCACGCAGTTTTTACGCATGCGCCAGCCCTGAATGGATAACTTCAAGCCTATAGTTTATCATTTCTTCACCCACATACCCGTTTTTTGTACTATAATGCGAAGGGAAATCCTGGCTTGTAACGCCGTAAGCCAGTTTTTCACCCCAATATCAGAAGTTTTAAGTCAAGTATTTCAAAATTTGGAGGAGAATAAAGCAATGAAAAAGTACTGGTCCACCATCCTGGCGATATTTGTGATCGCCTCCTTTGTCCTCTCGGCCTGCGCACAGGCAACACCTGTTGCGACACCCGAGCCGGTAGTCACTGAAGCGCCGGTTGTCACCGAAGCCCCACCTGAGCCGACTGACGTACCGGAACCCACCGCTGAGCCTACAGCCGTCCCCGAACCAACTGAGGTTCCGATTGGTTCAGCCGAACGGCCCATCAAGGTGCTGTTTGTCCCATCAGTGGATGCCAATGTGATCGTTGCCGGTGGCGAGGTTATGGCGACTGCCTTGAAGGAAGCTACTGGCCTCGAATTTGAGGTCAGCGTGCCTACTTCCTATGCTGCAACCATCGAAGAAATGTGCGCTTCCCCCGACGACACCATGGGCTTTATCCCTGGCCTGGGCTACGTGCTGGCCAACCAGTTGTGCGGGGTTGATGTGGCCTTCAAAGCTGTACGCTTTGGCTGGTCGGTTTACTGGGCGCAGATCATGGTTCCCGCAGATAGCGACATCCAGAGCATCGCAGACCTGGATGGCAAGAAATGGGCTTACCCGGATGCTGGCTCGACCTCTGGTTACCTGGCCATCCTGCCCATGCTTGCTGAAGCAGGTGTTACAGTTGGCGAGACCCTGGAAGCTGGTGGTCACACCGGCGCAGTACGCGCCATTTATAACAACGAAGCTGATTTCGGCACCGCTTTCTTCAGCCCGCCTCTGAAACCCGAAGGCGAAGAACCCTGGAAACCGGGCGATTCTCCTGAAATCCCTGATGAACTGATCGATAGCTGTGCACCCAACGAAGATGGCAGCCGGCTGATGTGCGGCGATTGGCGTGTTCTGGATGCCCGCGCTGGCCTCCGTGAAGAAGCTCCGGACGTCGTCCAGAAGGTCCGCATCCTGGATATCTCCCCCGAGATCCCCAACGACACCCTGTCCTTCGGGCCAGATTTCCCTGCCGACCTGCGCCAGCAGATTGCCGACGCACTGATCGCCTTCGCTGAGACCGAAGCCTGGGAAACCTCGATCGGCAGCCAGGACTTCTACGGCTGGACCGGCATCGAGACTTCCGTTGACGAGGAGTATGATGTTGTCCGCCAGATGATTGAGCTGGCAGGCCTGACCCTCGAAGACCTCGGTCAGTAATTTCTACAAATACGCCTGACATTTGTCCCAGCGGGATCCCGCTGGGACAAATCTTTAACCATTAATATCAGGATGCAGCCGCGCCCATTCCCACCACTCCTGACGATCCTGACCCTGGCTGTTTTGAGCAGCTTATGCTTGAGCTCCTGCAGCCCGCCCTTACCCATACCCCCACCAACCTTTACAGCTCAATCAACCCCTCCCCAAGCTACCTCAAAGACAGTTACTCCCTCCGCGACCTCCAGCCCAACACTCCTGCCCCCCACATCGACTTCTACCGCAAGCCCCACCCCATTACCCCCTGATCCCTGGGCAGCTATTGATCCAAGCGGGCAAAGCATAGTGCTCTGGCACAGCCAGCTATATGATCGCGCTGAGACCTTGCTGGAAATCCTGTCCGAGTTTAACACCACAAACCCATGGGGGATCCAGGTTGACGCCATTGCCCAGGACGGGCAAAATGAGCTCTTCTATGCGACGCGCAGCGCGCTCAACACCGCTGCCGCTCCCGATCTGGTCTATCTTTTCCAAAATCAGGCTGCCAGCCTGCAGCGCTTCGATGGCCTGATCGACCTCAACAGCCTGCTGTTAAGCCCCCAGTGGGGCATCTCCCAAGCAGAGCTGGCAAAATTCGCGCCTACTCTGCTGGTGCAGGATGTTTACCCGACTCTGAACGGGATACGGCTGGGCTTTCCCACCTACCGCTCAGCCGAGGTGCTGTATTACAACCAGGATTGGCTGAACGAACTGGGCTACAGCAGTCCCCCACACACCCCACAAGAATTCAAAGCAATGGCTTGCAAGGCCAGCCAGCAGCCTTTCAGTCAGGCTCGCGGTCCAGGTGGCAGCCTCGGTTATGCCCTGAGCATTGATGCTTCACGTTTCGCCACGTGGACTTTTGCCTTTGGCGGAGACCTGTTCACGTCACCGAGCAGCCAATACACTTTCGACAGTCCGCCTGCCGTCCAGGCTATGCAGTTCTTACAAGACCTGCTCGCCAGTGGATGTGCCGAGATAGTGGAACAGCGTTATAGCGATCAAGATGATTTTGCACAAGGAAAATTACTGTTCACCATCGGCACCAGCGCGGGCATCCCGTTTTATGCCAGAGCAGTGGACAGTGCTGCCCAATTCCATTGGGATGTTGCCGCTCCGCCTCATGTCACCGGTGAGCCACGCGTAAACTTTTATGGCCCCAGTCTGAGCATTCTACGCAGCACCCCCGAGAAAGAGCTGGCCGCCTGGCTGGTGATCCAGCACCTGGCAAGTCTGGAAGCTCAGGTCCGTTGGGCCTCTGTGAGCCAGTATCTACCGGTACGCGCCCAGGCTGGCGAGGCCTTGCAGGCATTATTCGTCGAATTCCCCGCCTTTCAAAGCGCATATCAGCTCCTGCCCTACGCACATTTTGAGCCCAGCGCGCCCGGTTATGAAGATGTGCGCCTGCTGGTGAATGACACCCTGGTTGACATTGTCCAGGGAGCAGAGGTTGAGGCCAGCCTGGTAAAGCTCAATAATCAGGCCAACACCCTGCTCACCGATCAATCCGTACTCCCCTAAAAGCAACTGCCCCCGTTGTGCAGTGGGGGCAGATCGATGCTTAATGTTCTGTTTGTGTTCAGGTCAGGGTAAATAATCCCAGGGATTCACTTTCCCACCGTTGTACATCATTTCAAAGTGCAGGTGCGCCCCGCTGGAATTGCCGGTATTACCGATCGCGCCGAGCAGGTTCGTCTGATACACCGATTGCCCACACACAACGCTGTAGCTGCTCAGATGAGCATACAGCGTCTGCCAGCCGTTACCGTGGTTGATCACCACCATATTCCCATACCCCCAGTTATTCCATCCAGCATATACCACCACCCCATTATCCACCGCGTAAACCGGCTCGCCCGTTTTACCAGCCACATCGATCCCAAGGTGATTTGTGGATGGGCTGTAATCAAAACCGGAGGTGTATTGATTATTAGCCGGCCAGATAAACACCCCTGCACCGACTGCGCCATCCACCACTGCGCCACACACCCCTGGCCCGAGCACTTTAGCCACGCTGGGGTTATCGCGCGGGATTTCCGGTGCACTCCAACTGACAAATTCTCGCTTTCCACCCGGGATGACCAACCAGGTGCCCGCTTCGATATTAGGATTGCTCCAATCACCCAGTGTATCCGGGTTCAGGTGGTTGCCCGAGAAATTGATGATGTCCTCGGGGGTGACCCCAAAGTATCGCGCCACCGCGTTCAGCCCATCGCCTGCCGACCAGCGGTGGTAAGTGCCGTCCACCGGCAAGATATTCAGCTCCTGGCCCGGGAGCAGGTTGTGCGGGTTATCACCCAGGACAAACTGGTTGCCCCACAGTAAAGTTTCTGGTTTCAGGCCAAATTTTTCTGCAATACCAAACAGGGTATCGCCGCTTTGGACTTCATAAATGGATACTTCCATCCGTTTCTCAGATGGGATCACGGTATGTAAGTCTCTCAGGCGCACCAGGCCGCTCGGTTGTGCTGCTGAACTCAGTTCAGGAAGTGCAGGTAACGCCGCAGTCGCTGTAGCGGTTGGCAAGGGTGCAGCCATGGCCGCCTCGCTGGAAAAGGTCACCGGCTGGGTCTGCTGATAAAGTTCACGCATCCCCCAGGCCACCAGTAATACCAGGGTTAACAATAAAGTGGTCGTTCCAATGCGCAGTGCGCCATCAGCCAGGCCAACCTGCAGGATCCCTTCCCAGAGTATTTCCAGGCGGGATTTCTCCAACACGGGGGTTTCTTTTTCTGGTGTGGCGGGAGGTGCAACAGGCAGGATCGGCGCCTGTGGTGGCTGTGGTTTGCGACTGATCCGTAACGAATCCTCGATTTCAGGAAATTCGTTGAGTAAGTCGTTTTTCGGCATAAATTACTTTTCTCTCCAACGGCATCATAACATCCGTGAGTTAAATAGTCAACATAACCTGGCACGCTCTAAGGCGGGCCCAGGCTGTCCACTGCTGCCTGAGCAGCCGTGCGCGGATCAGCCTGCTCCTTCAATATTTGCAGCGTCGCCGACTGTAAAGCCGGACCAATTTCCAGCATCACATCTGTGGAGGGTTCCAGCCTGCTGGAAAGGGCGACCTGTTCCAGGATCACAGCCAGCTCTACCTCGTCCCAGGCAGCCAGTGCGCCGCTGCGTGTGGGCAAGAAACCCGCCGCCTCGCTCCAACGCGCAAGAAACTCTGAGTTAACCAGATATTCAGCCAGTGCAGCGGCATCCTCCAGGTGGTCACTGCGCCCTGCAGCCAGGGCCCAGACCCAACCCGTCGCTAAAGAAAATGGCTCGCCAGCTTGTGTAAAGACGAAACTCAACTGGCTGGCTGGTTCTGCAGCGTTCAAATAGTGTGAGACGGACGTTTCCACCAGGTTGGATTGATTGGTGCGGTAGGCCTCCCAGGCCTGCTCGTCTGTCTCATACTGTGTGAGCCAGAAAGGCATACCGCCGCGCTCCTGAGCCTGCCGGTAAAACGTGAGCACCTGCTCAAGTGCATCCACATCTAAACTCGGCCGTCCCTGCTCATCTTGCACTGCTCCGCCCGCGCTTTGATATTGCGCCATGGTGAATAGTGCCCTGGGCGAAGCAGCCGGGAAGATCAGCGGACCAGGCAGTTCCAGCACTGCTGTCCAATCTTCAGGTGGCTCAGGGAGTGTGTCTGTACGATACATGAGCACACGTGCATCGCCGGCAAAAGGCAGCCCGTAGGTGCTCGATTGGATGCGGCCTAATTGGCGCGCATATTCATACCAGTCGGGTTGTTCTAATATGGCTGTCAGGCCATCATAGGGGTGCAGCAAACCTTTTAATGTGGCTGTCTCCAGCATGGGCCGCGGCAGGGCGATCAGATCGGGCAACACCAGTGGCGCCGCCGCGCTGGCCGAAGAAAGCGCATCCAGCAACCCCCCGGGACCTTCCAGGGCCTTGACCCGCACCTCAATGCGTACCCCCGACCGCCGCCGGGTAAACTCATCCAGATGCGCCTGCAGCAAGTCTCCCGCCGGCGTTCCCGAGCCGGGGTCAAACTCAGGCGGCAGCCAGATACTGAGCACTTGTGGTCCGGGCGGCGTGACGCTGGATGCCGCCGGGAGTGTGTTGGCTGGCGTGGCAGGCGCGGTAGCCGCTATCGTCTCCAGCGGGGTAGATTGCGTGCCCAGCGGTGATGGGATCATCCCTGCGCACGCAGATAACCCAAACATCAAACCGGTCAATAAGAAGATTGCGGCGTGTCGGAAACTCATCCCGTTACCCTGCCCACCGGGTAGCCAATTTACATCCCGCCTGGGGCGGATGTTTCTGTTGGCACAGGGTCTTCATCCGGCGGGGGCGTTATCACCGGCGCCTCAGTAGCCGTGGGAGTCAGGCTGGGTGGCAGCTGCGTCTCGGTCGGAGTGGCAGTTTGCGTTGGGCTTGGCGAGGCGGTATATGTGATGGTGGCAGTAGCAGAAGGACTGGGCGTGCTGGTGATCGTCGGCGTGGTTGTCTCTGTGGGGGTTATGGAAGCTGTGCCGGTCTGAGTGCCGGTCAGGGTTGGCGTCTGTGGCGTCAGTGAAGGCGTCATGGTCAGAGTGGGGGTGGGAGTCAGCGTTGCCGTAAAGGTGAGCGTGGGCGTAAAGGTCGGCAGGTTGGCAATTCGGTCAGCCTGGTAGACCATAAAGATACCCGCGCAGTAACACGGAATGGTCGCCAGGGTCAGGGCGATCAGAATAAACCTTAAGCGGAAGCGCGCATCGTTGGTTCTTTCCATCTTAGTTTCTCAAGGCCACCCGGTGTGCACAGGCATATCCCTCAGGTGACTGATGATAACACCAGCCCGAAGGAGTGACAAGTGCGCCGGTGTGAGAGGCTTCTAATCCATCTTGAGCGGTTTCCCCAGAATCAAGTATACTTTTTACATGCACTGGATTTTTCTCTCCCCTCATATGGATGACGTGGCTATTTCTTGCGCCGGTCTGGTCTGGGAATTTAGCCAGCAAGGTCAGAATGTGAGCGTATGGAGCATCTGCGCCGGGAAGCCGCCCCCCGGCCCGCTCTCCGGTTTTGCCCAAAACCTGCACGCTCGTTGGCAGAGTAGCCTGCACCTACGCTGGCAGACCAGCGCTCAGGCGGTTAGCTTGCGCCAGGCGGAAGATCGCCGTGCCTGCCAGCACATGGGCGCCCAACCTGTCTATCTGGACATACCTGACTGCATCTACCGGACCGCCAGAAAAACCCGCACCCATCTCTACGCATCTGAGGAGGCTTTGTTTGGCCCCCTTCACCCCGCCGAAAGTTCCCTCACCCAACGCCTCTCTCGCCGCTTGATGCGCCTCTTGCCCCCGGACGCCCAGATCGTCTGCCCGCTCGGTCTTGGCAACCATGTAGATCACCAGCTTACCCGCGCCGCTGCCGAGGGGACCGGGCGCTCGCTGCTGTATTACGCCGATTATCCGTATGCGCACACAGCTGAAGCAGAGCTCCAGGCGCTGCAGCAATCCGGCTGGGGCGCGCAGACCTGGCCGATCTCCTCCCAGGGCATGCAAGCCTGGGTACAGGCCGTATGGGAACACCAGTCCCAAATCAGCACCTTTTGGAGTGGACAGGCTGAAGTTCAAGCCCAGATAGCCTCCTACAGCCAGCAAATGGGTGGCGTTCGCCTGTGGGAGCCCCCTCCAGCCACAAACGCCCTCGAATAACATCCGCAAAACTTGCGTTCTAATCCAGTCTATGCTAAAATGATGCCGCTCGCACAGGTACTTGATTGTTCCAACCGTCGGTTTGTTTTTAAACGAAGGTTGGCATTTTTATAAATATCGCTCCGTACGGAGTGGTTTTATTAATCAAATACATAGGACAAGAAGATGCCACCATCATTTTTGACCCGCCAGGGCTACGAGAAGCTGCAAGACGAACTGGAATTCCTGCGCACCGCAAAACGCCAGGAAGTCGCTCGCCGTCTTCACGAAGCGATGGAAGGCGGTGAACTGATCGAGGATGCTGAGTACGAAGCTGCCAAAAATGAGCAGGCTTTTGTAGAAGGTCGCATCCAGGAACTGGAAATGCTGCTTGCCAATGCGCGCATTGTGGACGAATCCATCAAGCGCGAAATCGTCCAGGTTGCCGCCAAAGTAACCATCCAGGAAGAAGACGCCGAACCCGAGACCTTTACCATTGTCGGGCCGGCGGAAGCCAACCCGCGCGCCGGTCGCATCTCGCATGAATCTCCACTGGGACGCGCCTTAATGGATCATCGCGCCGGGGATACGGTGAAAGTAGATGCGCCAGACGGCTCATTCTTCGTCCGTGTACTTAAGGTGGAATAAACTCGGGGCATAAACGCCAGCCCCGCGCAGAGACGACTCCGCGCGGGGCTTTTTCTTTATTCGCACACAACTACCAGGATATTGACCATGACCTACTCTTACTCCAACCTCGAGCAAAACCGCCTGGAAAAGCTGGAAAACCTGCGCCAGAACGGGCATGAGCCTTACCCCACCCAGGCTGAGCGCACTCACACCAGCCAGGAGGCCATCCAACAGTTCGAAGCCGCCGAAGTCGCGGCCGAGCCGAAACCGGTTAAGGCCACTCTGGTCGGCCGCCTGCGTTCCATGCGCACCATGGGCAAGATCACCTTCGCCCACATCGAGGACGGCTACGGGCGGGTGCAGCTCTTCCTGCGCTCCAATGACGTCGGCGAAGCCGCGTTGGAGTTTTTTAATAAAGAATTCGACCTGGGCGACTTCGTCCAGGCCAGCGGTGAGATGTTTCGCACCCGCACCGGCGAGGTGACTCTGCGAGTGGAATCCTTCCGCATGCTCAGCAAAGCCATCACCCCCCTGCCGGCCGCCAAGGACCAGGTGGTGGACGGCGAGCTCAAGCAGTACGCCACTCTCTCCGACCCCGAGACCCGCTACCGCCAGCGCTACGCTGACCTGGCGGTCAACAAAGACGTGCGCCAGATCTTCGTCACGCGGGCTGCCATCGTGCGCGCCCTGCGTGAATTCCTGGACCAGAACGGCTTCCTGGAAGTCGAAACCCCCATCCTGCAGCCCATCTACGGCGGCGCCGCCGCCCGCCCCTTCACCACCCACCACAACCAGCTCAAGCAGGATCTGTTCCTGCGCATCTCCTTCGAGCTGTACCTCAAGCGCCTGCTGGTGGGCGGCTACGAGCGCGTCTACGAGATCGGGCGCGACTTCCGCAACGAAGGCGTGGACCGCACCCACAACCCCGAATTCACCCAGCTTGAGTTCTACATGGCCTACGCCGATTACGAAAAGGTGATGGAATTCACCGAGCAGATGCTGGTCTTCACCGCCGAACGCGTCCTGGGTAAGCGCAGCCTCACCTACCAGGGCCGCACCATCAGCCTCGAACCGCCCTGGCAGCGCATGGACCTCAGCGAGGGGCTGCTCGAAGTCACCGGCATCGATCTCCACGCCCACCCCACCGCCGAGAGCCTGGCGGATGCCATGCGTGCCAAAGATATTCCCGCCGACCCCAAGGCGGCGCGCGGCAAATTGATTGACACCCTGCTGGGCGACTTCCTCGAGCCTACCCTGCTCGCCCCCACCTTCCTGTACGATTACCCGCGCGATATCTCGCCCCTGGCGAAGAACAAGCCCGGGCACCCCGGCGTGGTCGAGCGCTTCGAAGGCTTTATCGCCGGCATTGAGCTGTGCAACGCCTTCACCGAGCTGAACGACCCCCTCGACCAGGAAGCGCGCTTCCTGGAGATGGGCCGCGACTACAACGCCGAAGACGAGCAGCGCCACCCCATGGACGAGGACTACCTGCGCGCCATGCGCTACGGCATGCCCCCCACCGGCGGCTTCGGCATGGGCGTGGACCGCCTGACCATGCTCTTCACCGACAGCCCCAATATCCGCGAGGTGATCCTCTTTCCGCATTTGAGGCAGAGCGAGGAGTGAGAGTGTCACGCGCTTGACACTTCCCATTCTTCCTGTATAATCGAGCCATTCAGTCTGAAATAACCAGCACGGAGCACAGTAACCCGTCCCCCTCCCAGAGAGCTGCCGGGCGGTGCAAGGCAGCAGGTGTGCGCCGGGTGAAATCCCCTCCGTTGGCCCGTTTTTGGGCCGGTTGTCCTCGCAGGGGCGTGTGATTGGCCATCCGCCATCGCCCGCCGTAAGGGGACCGGATGCGCCCGTTACGGCGTGATCGAGGCGGCTTTCCTGATGGAAAGCGGCAAATGCAGGTGGCACCACGAGCGCCCCCCTCGTCCTGCTTGATGAGGTGGGGCTTTGCTTTTATTGATCAGACTACCTGCAGGAGGAACAACCATGATCGAGATCAATTTGCTGCGCGAACAACCCGAACTCTTCCGCTTATCGATGCGCAATCGCCAGATGGACCCCGCCCCGGTGGAGCAGATCCTGGCGCTGGACGAGCAGCGCCGCGGCCTGATCCAGGCAGTGGAAGCGCTTAAAGCCGAGCGCAACGTCGTCACGAAAGAGATCGGGCGCATGAAAGATCCTGTTGAACGCCAGGCAAAGATCGAATCCTCCCGCCTGCTCGGCGACCGCATCGCCGCCCTGGACGAGGAGCTGCGCCAGGTCGACGACCAGCTCAACGGGGTGCTGGCGACCATCCCCAATCTGCCCGACGCACGCACGCCTATTGGAAAGGACGAGCACGACAACGTTGTCCTGCGCACGGTAGGCGAGATCCCGCACTACGATTTCGAGCCCAAACCCCACTGGGACCTGGGCCCGGAGCTGGGCATCATCAATTTCGAGCAGGGCGTCAAGATCACCGGCTCGCGCTTTTATGTGCTCAGTGGCGCTGGCGCCCGCCTGCAGCGCGCCCTCATCGCCTGGATGCTGGACCTGCACATCCGCCAGGGCTACACCGAGAAGTACACCCCCTTCATGGTCAAAGGTGAGACCCTGTACGGCGCCGGCCAGCTTCCCAAGTTCGTGGACAACCTGTATAAGGACCACGAAGAAGACCTGTGGATGGTGCCCACCGCCGAGGTACCGCTCACCGGCCTGCACATGGGCGATATCCTGGACGAAGCCGCCCTGCCCCTGCATTACACTGCCTACACGCCCTGCTTCCGGCGCGAGAAGATGAGCGCCGGGCGGGATGTGCGCGGCATCAAGCGCGGCCACCAGTTCGACAAGGTCGAGATGTACATCTACAGCAAGCCGGAAGAGTCGCCCACCCAGTTCGAGAAGATGGTCGCCGACGCCGAGCAGACCTGCCGCGACCTGGGCCTCACCTACCGCGTCCTGCAGCTGTGCACCGGGGATATCGGCTTTGGCTCGAGCATCACCTATGATCTGGAAGTCTGGGCGCCCGGCTGCGGTGAGTGGCTGGAGGTCTCGTCGGTCTCGAATGTCACCGATTTCCAGGCCCGGCGCGCCAATATCCGCTACCGTCCCGCCGATGGCGGGCGCGTGCGCCCGGTGCATACCCTGAACGGCTCGGGGCTGGGCCTGCCGCGCACCCTGATCGCCGTGCTGGAGAATTACCAGCAGGTGGATGGCTCGATCGTCGTCCCTGAAGTCCTGCGCCCCTGGATGGGCGGCGTGGATGTGATCCGCCCGGTGGTATAGGAGCAGACAACTGAATGGAAAACTTCCTGAATATATCGGTCTTCGCCCTGGTCCAGATCTTCATGCTGGTGGGTCTGTTCGGCCTGGTGGTGCCTATCTTCCCCGGATTGGTGGTGATGTGGCTGGCAGCCCTGGGCTACGGCGTTGCCAGCGGCTTCTCCACTCTGGGCATCGTGCTCTTCGTCATCATCACCGTGTTGATGCTTGTCGGATCGTTGGGTGATAACCTGCTGATGGGGATGGGAGCACGCAAAGGCGGGGCATCCTGGGTAACCATTGCTGTAGCCCTGGTTGCCGGGGTGATCGGAACCGTGCTGCTGCCTCCCATCGGCGGGCTGATCGCCGCCCCTGCTGCCGTGCTGCTGCTGGAATACCAGCGCCTGGGTGACTGGCAGAAAGCCATGGCGGCCCTGCGCGGCCTGGCCACCGGCTGGGGACTCTCCTTCGTCGTGCGCTTTATCCTGGGCGTGATCATCCAGCTCCTGTGGTGGCTGTGGGTGTGGCAGGGCTAACCTTATAGGTTTTAATTTTAAGACCGCGGTCTGGATGGAATTACCCACCAGACCGCGGTCTTTCTTTCTCAGCCCGTTGCTGCCTCGACCGGGCTCAGGCTTCCGCTTCGGGCGCAACCGCCCGCAACGCAGATACGCCCACCAGCCCGAAGAATATCCCTACCGTCAGCAACGCCACCAACAGCCCGATCACCCGCCAATCCAGGCTGGCCCCCGCCGTCGTGGCGGACTCGGCCTGCCCTTGAGCAGCCTGTGCATGCCCTCCCGCTACAGCAGCACCCTGTCCCTGGCCTGCGCCTGCTCCAATACCCTGACCCTGTCCATCAGGTATCCCGGTTCCCTGCCCCTGACCCTCGGGCACGCCAGTACCCTGATCCCGAGGCACGCTGGTGGCCTGAGGATTCACGCCGCCTCCGGGCAGGCTGGCAGCCGAGCTGCTGTATTTCCACCACGGGCCGCGCAGCGGTGTGGCGACGGCCGGGGCGTTGGGCTCCCAGGCCCGGATATAACCTACCACCGCCTGAATTTCCGCCTCGGTCATGCGGTCGCCCCAAGCAGGCATGGCCGTATCGGGCACACCCAGGGAAATAATCTGCTGCATCGCCGCGTCGTTAGTATCTGCCAGGAATGACTGGACATTCAAGGCCGGGGCGCGCTGGGTGCCCTGCCCATCCGGCCCGTGGCAGCGGGCGCAGCTGCTGGCATACAGATCGGCCCCCAATGCCAGGCTTTCTTCCGTCACCGGCACCGGCTTATCGGGCGCGGGGATGGCACCCACCGGCACCTGATCCCAATTCTGGATCAGGTTCACCACCGCCGCAAGCTCTTCATCGCTGATCTGGTTTTGCCAGCCGGCCATCAGCGTGCCGGGGATGCCCAGCAGGATCGAGCGCTGCAGTTCGTCAATCGTCTGGCTGCGCACGGCTGTGTCGTTCAAAGCCGGCGCCAGGGCGCTCCCCAGGCCATCGGCGCCGTGACAGGCCACACACGCCTCGGCATAGAAGACGACACCCGCCTGGAGCAGCTCGCCCTGCGGTAGGCCGGCCAGCCCGGCCAGTAATTCGGCGTCCGGCTGGGTGGTAAATGGGATGAGCGGCGCCAGGCCGAGATTGACCACCCGCTCCTCAACCAGCTCCCAATCGCCCACCTGGATCAGCGTCACCAGCTCGCCGATCTGATAATCGCTCAGCGGTCCGCCGTCTTCCTTGCTCCAGGCAGGCATGGCGGTGTTATACAGGCCGCGCGCAATGATCTTCTCCAGCGCATTGGGATCAACTTCCTGCTGGGCCGGGGTGTTCAGGGGCGGCGTGGCGCCGATCCCCTCTCCGGCCAACCCGTGGCATACCGAGCAGTTTTCAGCATACAGGGTAGCCGCAGAATCAACCTCTGCCTGTAGCTGGGCAGCCTGCACCGTATCAATCCGCACCGGTTCGTACCATGCATACAGGAGCAAGCCCAAGGCAATCATAACCGTTGCCAGCAGTCCAACCCCAATTTCTATCTCACGTCCATTCAAACGCCATGCTTTCATGCATACACCACCTGTCCCGGATCAATCGCCTGACGCGCTACCGGCGATCCGGTGTCAATTTTCACCACACCTTCTTCGATCACGATCGGGAAAATATCCAGCGGGCGTGCAGCCGGAGGGTTCTGCACATCACCCTGCGTGTCAAAACTGGAGCTGTGACACGGGCACACAAATTGTTGGGCGGTCTGGTCCCAGGGGACGCTGCAGCCCAGATGCGTGCAGCGTTGGTAGATGGCCAGAAAGCCGCCATCTGGCAGGCGTGAAAGATAGCAGCGCGCCGACGGGATATGGGTGACGGAGCCCGGCGGAAAATCGTCCACGTTTCCGGCGCTGATCAAGCCGCCGAACTCGCCTTCGGCCAGGCGGGGCTGCATATAGGCCAGGGAGATGCCACCCAACTCAATGGCAGCCAGCCCACCCAGCACAGCCCAGGCAGTTTTCAACAGGTCCCGGCGCTTCACCGGCTCAACACTCGTAGTGGTTGAAAGGTCTTTTTTTGATGCCATGATCCAATTCCTCGCTCCGATCCAAAAATTTTCACGATAAGTCCAGAGCCACACCCGCTAGTGAGCCGCCCCGACCATCCAGGGCCACATCAACTGCATGCCTTCACCCCGGAAGAAAATCCCGGTTAGAGTCAGGATGACGAAAGCCACCAACAAAAAGGTAAACAAGAACAGCACCCGCTCTTCAAAGGACGCCTTAAACCTGCGCAGGACCACTTCATCCAGCATGAAAAAACCCAGCATCAGGAACGCCAGCGGAACCAGGCCGTTCGAGATCAGCGCCGGCCAGTCGGGCAGCCAGGCAGACCAGTTGAGCGCAAACTCATCCAGCAAGATCCAGGCTGGCGTGATCAGCACAGCCGCGCTGACCGCCAGAGCAGCCATCGCCCGGCCGCGCTGCGAGCGAAAATAAACGCCCACACTGGCGCCACCCACATCATAGAAGGGCATGGCAAACAAACCGGCCAGCACAATACCGGGGATCAGCACCGCTCCAACCAGAGGGTGAAAATGCAGCAGCATCTCCTGCAAGCCCATAAAATACCACGGCGCTTTGGCCGGGTTTGGGCTGACCTCGGGATTGGCAATCCCTTCCAGCGGCGCAGGCACCAGCATGGACCAGATCAGGATGATGGCCAGCCAGGCGACTGCAAATACCAGCTCTTTGCGCACCAGGTGTGGGATGGTCGTCACGCGCTCCATCTTCGGCTCTGCGGTTTCTTTAAGGCGCTTCGGGATCGTGAGTCCCCCGTCTTTACGCACCTTCCAGAAATGCAGCGACATCAGCATCACCACAGAAATCGGAATAAAGCTGATATGCAGCGCATAGAAATTCAACAGCGTCGCTGCACCTACCTCAGGCCCTCCTAAAAGCAAGCGGCTCAACGGCTCGCCCAGCCAGGGGATATAGCTGAGAATGCTGGTCCCAACGGTCACAGCCCAGTATGCCAATTGGTCCCAGGGCAGCAAGTAACCGGTGAAATTAGAGCCCAGCACCAGCAGCAGCATGACGATCCCCACGATCCAGTTCACGGCGCGTGGGTCGCGGTGACCGCCGGTATAAAACACACGCAATAAATGTAAAACTGCCACCAGCACCAGCAGGTTGGCAGACCAGTGATGCACATTGCGCAGCAAATCCCCGAACCAGGTATCCATGCGCAGGTTCAGGATGTCCTGGTAGGCCTGCGCCAGGCTGGGCGTGTAATTCATCTGCAAGAACACCCCGGTGGAGACCAACAACATCAACAGCATGGCAGACAGGCCGCCCAATCCCCAGGTATACGTCCAGCTCAGGGTGCGCTCGGGGACTTTGGCCGGGTGAAGGTGCAAAACCAGGTTATCCACGACCATACGCATCCGGCCGCGGTCGTCGGTGGGCATCTCGGTCGGCCCCAGCGCCTGGCGCATGCGACCCCACATGCTTTCCTGCTGATCATCAGATTGGTTCTCTTGCATGGGCTACCTCCAGAACACGAATAAGGGGAAGGATACCGGAGTGGTTTGAATAAGCTATAGAGAAGTTGTGAAACATTTGTGAAGAAACCAGGTTTTCTTCACAAATGTTTCAGAAGGCCTTCACGGCTTCTTCATATCTTTTCGCTAAACTACACAACATCAGCCTGACACAAGCATTTTGCCGACTGACACCATCTTACTAGAGGCTATCTTAAAAATAGGGGGAAGGGGTGTTTTTCGGCGGCTGCGCCGCCGAAAAACACCCCGATCCACCCTTTTTGAGACAAGCTCTAACAACTAAGAATACAAAATTTGGAGGTTTACCATGTTTAAGAAAGTTTTGATCGCTCTCCTCGCAGCAGTAACCATCACGGCCTTCTCGGTCGGTGCCTATAATATGATCTCGGCGCGCGCCGCCGCAAATGGTGGTGAAACCGCCGCCGTGGCAGCCGCCGGCGCGGTAACCGACCTGGCAGCTGCTGATAGCACTGCCCCCCTGGCTGATCCCCAGGTACGCTCACTCGGCGCAAACACGACTGCCTCGGGTCCTGCCTGGCAGAACAGTGTAGCTCAGCCCGAGACAAACTCAGCCGGACAGCAGGTAGTCGGAACGCAGGGGCGCGGCGGGCAAGGCAACCCCAATGCTGGCAACGGCAACCGGGGAAGCGGTAACGGCGCCCGCGGCCAGAACCAGGCCAGCAATGTCCCATCCCCCGAGAACGGGCTTCAGGAATGGGTGACTTTCAGTGGGCAGGTCAGCAGTTTCAGCGATAACTATTTCACCTTGTTGACCGCGGGCGGGCAGCAAATTCCAGTTCAATTGGGCAGCCTGAACTACATCGCCAGCCTGAATCTGGCTTTACAAGAAGGCGATGCGGTCACGGTCGTTGGCTTTTGGGAAACGGTCGACACGTTCACGGCCGGCACCATCACGCTGGATGCAACTGGCGAGGTGATCAACCTGCGCGATGAGATTGGGCGGCCCTTGTGGGCAGGCGGCGGGCCAAACCGCTAAATCATAATGCACTTGAAATAACAAAAACCGGAGCCTGGTTTTCCAGTCTCCGGTTTTTTTATGTTGCACAACCCTGTTGGGTTAGCCCGTCTGGGTTAGCCCGTCTGGGTTAACCCAACAGGGTTCGCTTATCAGGGCTTAAAAAACATCATGCCCACCCCCAGGCGCTCCAGGCCTTCCTGGGCCCAGTACTCCATCAAGGCTGAATCTTCATCCAAGGCCTTCATCAGGGCCGGGATAGCCCGGCCATCGCGGATCTCAGCCAGGGCACGCACAGCGCCCAAACGCGCCCGCTGCGAGCCGCCGCCCATGACTTCTAACAAAGCCTCGACCGCGCCTGCTCCGCGCTGGATCAAGGCATTGGCAGCCAGGTCAGCCGTCATGCTGTCAGGGTCATCCAGGGCGGCCACCAGGGCAGGAACGCCCTGCGCCGAGTAATGCCGGTACAAGCCCAAAGCCGCTGCCTGGCGGACTGCCGGCTCCGGATCGCTTAATCCGGTCAGGAGCAGGTCTTCCGCTCCAGGGTCGGGGATTTCTGCCAGAGCCCGCGCCGCCCACCAGCGCTCATCTTCCAGCGGGGATTGCAGCAGCCGGCCAACATCTTCCAGGGCTGCCATTCCAATCTCACCTAATCGCTGGGCAGCGACCTCTGCACGCTCATCATCCCCGGAGCGCAGCTCGGCTATCCAATGCGACAGGTCGTCCATCCGTGAACCGATCACCCTGCAGGCGGGGGAACTAGCAGGTCTTGCACCTCAACCTTGATCCATTTATCCCCCTCGTCGATCAACATCACCGGGATATCATCGCGGATGGGGTATTTGCGTCCACAATCCCGGCATACCAGCCAGGATTCTTTAATGTAATCCAGCAGACCTTCTTTTTCCCGCACGCACGCCGGGCAACGTAAAATATCCAGCAAATCTTGGCTGACCATTGGTTACTCCTGTGGTTTGTATACCGCCGCGAGGTTTCGCTTTGGAGCGGCGCGGCTTTCTTGATTATACAATATACACGGACTGCCCGCCAACGGGAGACTGTTTTCCCGCCAGGGCTTTAACAAGAAAGGGGTGTGGGTTTCTCACCTCGTCAGCCGCTCAGTCCTTCGGGATTTTCGTTCCCGGCCCATATTCGTAAACATCCCGCCAGGGCAGGTAGTGGGTATGGAAAGCATCCTCAAGATAGACCTGCCCATCGCGCAGCACTGTCCGGGTTACGGTCACATCCGCCCCATCCACGGCCCAATCAATCTGGTTGATTTCGCCCTTGTCCAGATCAGGATTCTCCTGATAAACCGCTTCTTCTGGCTCAACAATGTTCTGCAAACCCGAAGTATCCCATTCCACGGTCCGTCCATCGGAGGTGGAATAGAACTTCCAGGTCAGTTTGCGCGCCGCGGCATTGACATAGGTTTCCATCAACAACCAGTTATCGGTGTCATTGGTGAACTTGAAATCCACCACCGGCACGTACACCGTGGCATCCAGGCCGGCCATGCGGGTCACCACCTGGTTGGCAGCGTTTAGCTCGTAATAGTACACCCGGTAGGCGTGCGGGTGGCGCTCGACAATCGGGTAGCCGCTGAAAAAAGCCGTGCGGAACAGGGTGGTACTTACCTGGCATACGCCGCCGCCCACACCCTTGATCGTCTGGTTGCCGTAAATGATCAACGCTTCAGCATACCCGCTGTCCAGGCTCACATCCCCGAGCGCATCAGCCATGGAGAAGACGGCTCCAGGTGGCACCAGCAATCCGTGGAAGCGGCTGGAAGAAACCTCAATATTTTTGATGCGCGAAGCGCTGGAGCCATAGAAATAGCTGACTTCCACACCAACTTGCTCCCGGATGCCCAGTTCTTCTGCCGTAACGCTGTCACCCACCTGTGGCTGGGTGTACTGCAAGGCAATCGCAATCTGGTGCTCGCCCTCGACCAATTTCTGGTTGATATCGTGCACTGCCGCCGCCACATCCAGGCTGCGACCGATTATCGCTGGTTGGATCACCTCCAGCTGGCGGGTTTCATCATTGAAAATAAAACGCGCATCTTGCGGCTGGCGCGCCAGGCGTGGGGCTTGCTCTTCCAGCATTTTCGTCAGGCGGCTGGTATCCAGCCCCACCTGATAGGTTGCACCTTCCGGCAGGTCAACCCGTGCAATAGTCAACATTTCCGCCAGTTGTTGGGGCTCAAAGGTCCAGGGCCCTGGATCGCCCTCGGCCGCATCTGGGATACTCAATTTCAAGGGCGCGCTGAGGATCTTGCGCGCAATATCCGCTTGCTGGCTGACGTCCAGGATCGCCGGGGAAGCTTCGCTCACCATTACAGGCAGGATCGTATCCGTCAGGCTGCGGAATTGATTCTGGAGGGGTGCCAGCGTGGCTTCCACATCCACAGTTCGCCCGATCTGACCGGGCAGCACAACCACATCGATGCCCTGGATCTTCAAAGATGCTTCTATGGTCGGGCGATCAATCTGGGTCGCAATATGCCGGACGTAATTTTGGGCGCTCAGCTCATCATAGACCAGCAGGGGTGGCAAATCCACCCCAAAATACCAGGCCTCGAATTGATCGCCCAGGCGGGCGAAAATATTGCCATGCCGTCCCATCTGGTAAGCAGCCAGTGCGCTGGCGCGCGCGTCGAGAAATAAGCCTAATTCAACTGGATGGGCGATCCACACCTGGCTGCCTTCCTGGAATACGATCTTGCCTTGTTCCGGAAAGACGATCTGCGCCGCGATGAGTTCTTGCGCCTCTGCGGAGCTTTTTCCCGATAGATCTATCCCCGCCACCGAGATACCCGGGTAGATGCGGCCCTGGTACGCCAGATCATAGCCCACGACCAGCCCAATCATTAAGATTACAAATAGAATAAACCCGCCTGCCAGAGCTGCCATCGCCTGGGGAATGGGCGAGGAGCGTGGTACAGGTCGTCCGGTATTTGTCTTGGAATCCATCATCAGCACAACACCTTTAATCTAAACCCACATCCGTGGGATTATTGATATAAATCGGATCAAACGTAACCCATTTTACCAAATCCTGCCAGGGCACGGGTAATTCCATGGTTATTGCTTGTCTTCTGCCTTTGTTCAGACGTATAATCAACCAACCAGGTTCCATGTTTGGCGCCTGCACCCACCCCTGATCCACTCGCTGCCCGTTGTGTTTGGATCCCATCTGGAGAGTACGCCCATGTATCGCATCCAACCTGAGCATGGCTTGAGCACGCTGGTCAATCACGCTGGTGAGGGCAATCACCCGCAGCATGCCCACCTGAGCCCGATTTACCAGACCTCAACGTTTAATTTCCCGGATGTCGATACGGGCGCAGAGATCATCCACGACGGCCCGCAGCGCGGTTATTACTATACACGCATCGCCAATCCCAACGCCGACCAGCTGGCCTTCAAAATCGCCCTCCTGGAAGGGCTGGACCTGGTGCGCGCTCAACCGGAGGCCGCCCCGCAGACCCTGGTAGCCGGCAGGGTGTTTGCCTCAGGCATGGCAGCCATTTCGGCGGTGGTTTTGGGCCGCTGCCGGGCTGGCGATACAATCATCGCCCAGCGCGCCATTTACGGGAATGCTTTCAATTTCATCAACCGCATCGCCACCCAGTTGGGTATCCAGGCCATCTGGCTGGATGATACCCTGCCCGAGAGCTGGCAGGCGGCCTTTGCCGCGCACCCGGGCTGCAAGCTGGCTTATGCCGAAACGCCCTCCAACCCCACCTTAAAGGTGGTGGATTTGCGCCAGATTGCCGAAATCTCCCACCAGCACAGAGCCTGGCTGGCAGTGGATAACACCTTTGCCACCCCCTACTGCCAGCGCCCCTTGAGCCTGGGGGCAGACATCATCGTGCACTCCACCACCAAGTACCTCTCTGGTCATGGCGCCCTGATCGGCGGCGCGGTCGTCAGCCGCCACCCGGATTTTGTTGCAACTTCTATGCAAGATATGCTTGTTCACCTGGGCGGCGTGCCAGGACCCTTCGACTGCTGGCTGGCAGGGTTGGGCCTACGCACCTTCGAGCTGCGCATGGCGCGCCACTGCGAAAACGCTGAGGCGTTGTCCCACTTCCTCAGCAGCCATCCCAGGGTTGCCGCGGTGTATTATCCCGGTCTGGACACATTTGAAGGCTATGATATTGCTCGCCGGCAAATGCAGCGCTTCGGTGGGATGTTATCATTTGAGTTGAAGGGCGGCTACCAGGCCGGCGTCACCCTGCTCGAAAATGTGCAGGTGGCCTCCCTGGCAGTCAGTCTGGGCAATGTCGATACCCTGATCCAGCACCCTGCCAGCATGACCCATGCCAGTGTGGCGCCCGACCAGCGACTGCGTATGGGCATCAGCGACGGGCTGGTGCGCCTTTCGGTGGGCATCGAAAACACCATCGACCTGATCAATGACCTGGATCAGGCGCTGCTAAAAATTGAAGCCTGATCTGTTCGCCAATACTGGCAAGGGGAACTGAATCTTCCGCTTATGCGTCTCGTCTAAAGAGGAGATCCTGCGATGTCTGAAACTCGATTTCGTCTATCGCCCGGCTGGTTGGTTGTCTTATTGATCGTCGTCAGCCTGGCCTGTTCCATGCCTGGCATTGGTCGCCCTACCAGCACGCCCACCTCATCGAAATCCGCTACCGCCACCCTGCCGCCGCCCACACCTACCCCGGCAGTGCCTCTCCCGGCTGCTCTGGCAGAGAGTGTTCCCCAGCTCGGCGCTGAACTGCCACTAAACAGCCCGATTACCCTGTACTTCAACCAGCCCATGGATCGCGCCTCGGTCGAGAGCGCCCTGGATATCCCCGTGCGCGGCAGCCTGACCTGGCTGGATGATGCCACCCTCAGCTTCACACCTGCTGAACCGCTCCAACCTGCCAGCCAGCTGGAGGTTAGCCTTGGCGTAGATGCTCGCACCGCCCAGGGCTTAACCCTGGAAGCTCCGCTCCAGTTGACCTACCAGACTGCCGGCATCCTGGAATTGATCCAGCGCCTGCCCGTCCCGGAGATCAATGATGTCGACCCCAGCTCCGCGATTGTAGCAGCCTTTAGCCGTCCAGTAGTTGCTCTAGGCGCAGACGCGCAGAACCTGCCGCGTGCCTTCGAGCTGCAGCCGCCTGCTGAGGGGCGCGGGGAATGGTTGAACACCAGCACCTACATCTTCTACCCCCAGCCTGCTCTGCTGGGTGGGACGGCCTATACCGTCCAGGTCAACCCCGGACTGCTAAGCACGGACGGCAGCCCATTAGGCGGCGAGACCAGCTGGACATTCTACACCGCCAGCCCGCGCCTGCTCAGCGTCAATCCCGGCCAGGAAGCGCGTTACATCCGCCTGGACAGCACATTTGAGCTTACATTCAATCAGCCCATGCAGCCCGCCAGCACAGAAGCCGCTTTCAACTTGCGTACCACTGGCGGAGAGCTCATCAACGGCAGCTTTACCTGGAACGACGACCTGACCCTGTTGACCTTCACCCCAACCACCCAACTGCCACGCGGCGCTGCACTGGAATTGAGCCTGCGCGCTTCAGCCCAGGCAGCCGGCGGCACCCCGCTCGAGCAGCCCTTCTCTGTACGCTACAACACCTACCCACAGCTAAATGTAACCAGCACGGCGCCTGAACCGCTGGGCGCGATTGCTCCTGATCGCAATGTGGTGTTTAATTTATCAGCGCCCATTGACGAAGATACTCTGGAGGCTGCCCTGTCAGTCGTTCCCGCGGTAACCAACCTGAACACCTGGTGGAACAGCTGGGATCTATCGTTAAACATCCATGCCGCATTTGCCCCCAATACGGAGTATCAAATCAGCCTGTCCTCCGCGCTGCAGGATGAATGGGGCAGCCCGCTGGCCGAACCTTATTCGCTGACTTTCCGCACCGGGGCCGTAACGCCTAATTTCTCCATCACATTGGGCAGCAATGTCCTGTTCCTGAACAGCAGCGATACTTTCCTGCCGGCACGCGCCACCAATATATTCAACGTAAACATCAGCCTGGGCGCAATCACCCTGGATGAATTCCTGGCCATGGTGAGCTCGGGCGGCTATCAGGTGATGGAGAGTTTCCAGCCCGCCCAGCCTCAGACCTGGTCCCAGGCCCTGAACACCCGATCCGATATCAATGAAACCGTCAAGCTCCAGCTCAATCCCGCCGGCGACGCGCTGGCTCCCGGCCTGTACTTCATGCGCATGCGTTTCGACCAGCCCAATCTGACCGGCGGACCCTTCTTGATCGTGGTCGGCGGCAGCCAGTTAACCTACAAACACAGCGCAAGCGATGTGCTGGTATGGAGTGTGGACGCGAACAATTTTAGCCCCCGTTCTGGAAGTCAGGTAAGAGTATACGATGAGAACGGGGCCCTTCTGGCGGACGGGCAGACCCAGGCGGATGGCGTCTTCCGCAGCGCCATCCCGGCTCAGGAAGATTCCTACCGCGAAACAGTGGCTGTGCTGGGCCAGCCCGGGCAAGCTGATTTTGGGCTGGCGCTGGCCTCCTGGAATCAGGGCTTGAGCGCGTGGGATTTCGATATCCCCAGCGGCGCACGCCCACCCGGTGTGCGCACCTACCTGTACAGCGATCGCCCGATCTACCGCCCCGGCGATACCATTTACTTCCGCGCGATCGTCCGCCAGGCCCAAAACGGGCGCTACAGCCTCCCCGACCAGTCCAATGTACGATTAAAACTTTTTGATGGTCTGGGTCAGGAAATCTCCGGCTTTGATTTGGGGCTGTCGGCTTTTGGCACAGGGCATGGCTCATACACCATTCCGCAAGGCGCTGCTACCGGATATTACAGTCTGGTTACCGACGATGGCTTGTACGACAGCCTGTCGATCCAGGTAGCTGAGTACCGCAAGCCTGAGATTAACCTGCAGGTAGCGATCGATCAGGAAGAGATCCTGGCCAGTGCTGGCTTTAATGCGCTGATCAATACCCGATATTTCTTTGATGCCCCGGCCGGAAACCTGCCGGTCGAGTGGACCCTGTATGCCAGCCCGCAGGATTTCTTTATCCCCGGTTACCAGACCGGTTCACTCGACTTCAGCTGGCTGCAAGCTTTTCGCTTCCCACCTTTCTTCGACTCGCTCGGCGTTCAGGTGGCACAGGGCGCTTCCGAAACCGCTCCCGACGGCACATTAACCCTGGAGTTCCCCGACTTGCCAGAGAATGAAGCCGTTAACCCCGCATTACGCCAGCGTTATACTCTGGAAGTTGTCGTGAAAGATGAAAGCGGCCTGCCGGTAGCAGGGCGCGCCAGCGTGATCGCCAATCCGGCTGAGTTTTACATTGGCCTGCGCCCGGACAACTGGATCGGGCAGGCTCAGGTAGAAACCGGCTTTGATGTCCAGGTGGTGGACTGGGCGAAACAGCCCGCGGGGGAGCGCAGCCTGCGCGCCACTTTCCAGAAAGTCGTCTGGGAGCGCATTGAAGGCGAAACTTCTTTTGAAGGTCCGCAGTACGAGCCAGTTTACACCCCCATCGCCAGCACCGATTTCACTACCAACGCGCAAGGCCAGGCCCGTCTGGCTTTCACGCCCCCCGATCCGGGCACATACCAGCTCACCGTGGAGGGCGAAGGCGCTAAAAGCGATCTGCTGCTGTGGGTAGGCGGGGCAGGGCAGGCGGTCTGGCCCAACCTGCCCAACCAGCGCCTGCGCCTGACAGCCGATCGGGAATCCTACCTGCCTGGCGATACCGCCCGCCTGTTCATCCCCAATCCTTTCCCCTCCGAGAGCCAGGCGCTATTGACACTGGAGCGCGGAGAAGTCCTGCACCACGAGCTGCTGAACCTGCCGCCCGGCGGCATGGAAGTTGATCTCCCCCTGCTGGATGACGATGCCCCCAATGTGTATGCCAGCGTGACCCTCCTCGGAGGCGGCGAAGCCGGCAGCCGCGATTTCCGCTTTGGGCTGCTCAATCTAGCTATTACTCCACTGGAATATACCCTGAATGTCACTCTGACTAGCTCTCCCCAGAAAACCGGCCCGGGTGATGAAGTAACCTTCGAAATTCTGGTTACCGACCAGGCTGGCAGTCCGGTCCAGGGTGAATTCTCCCTGTCGGTTGTTGATCTGGCTGCCCTGGCCCTGGCCGACCCCAACGCACAGGACATCCTGCCGGCGTTCTACGGCCAGCAGGGCCTGGGGGTCCGCACCAGTCTCACGCTGGCAGCTCATCCCGGGCGTCTGCTGAATATGCCTGGTGGCATGGGTGGCGGGGGCGGAGATATGCTTGCCGAAGTTGTGCGCGAGAACTTCCCGGATACCGCTTACTGGAACGCCGAGATCGTCACAGATGCTGCGGGTAAAGCCACGGTCAACGTGATCCTGCCCGACAGTCTCACCACCTGGCAGGTTGACCTGCGCGGCATTACCCAGAACAGCCAGGTCGGGCAGGCGCAAGCCCAGGTGATCACCAGCAAGGATTTGCTGATTCGCCCGGTCACGCCGCGCTTTTTCGTGGCTGGTGATCACAGCCTGCTGGCAGCCGTCGCCCAGAACAATACGACCAACGACCTGACAGTAGAGGTCAATTTACAGGCCAATGGCTTTACTCTGGATGATACCAGCCGCACCACGCAGAGCGTTCAGGTCCCTGCCGGTGGTCGCCAGCGCGTGGAATGGTGGGGGACGGTACAGGATGTATCTGAACTGGACCTGGTCTTCGCCGCCCGAGCGGAGGGCGGCCTGGAAGATGCTGCCCGTCCGGCGCTGGGTGCTTTACCGGTGCTGCACTATAATGCCCCACGCACCTTCAGCACCGCCGGCGTTCTGGATCAAAGCAGTCAGCGTCTGGAGCTGGTGAGCTTACCGCGTTCCTTTGACCCCACCGGAGGCGGTGGCCTGCAAATAGAATTGTCGCCTTCCCTGGCAGCCGGGCTGCTGGACGCACTGACTTATTTGGAGCACTACCCTTACGAATGTACCGAGCAAACCCTCTCACGCTTCCTGCCCAACCTGGAAACCTACCGCGCCTTGCAGGAAGTCGGCAGCAGTTCTGCTGCTCTGCAAGCGCAGCTTGAGCGCACGCTCACAGACGGTCTGGAACGCCTGCAGGGTACTCAAAACCAGGATGGCGGCTGGAGCTGGTGGGCCGGCGGCGCCAGCGATCCTTATGTCACAACCTATGTTGTGTTCGGTCTCAGCCGCGCCCGCGCCGCGGGGATCGAGATCAACACCAACGCATTACAACGCGCCACTGACTTCCTGCTGTCCAGCATGCTGCCGCTTTCGGCGCTGGAGAACGCCACCCCGGATGTCTGGCAGTTAGACCGCCTGGCTTTCACCTACTTTGCCCTGGCAGAAGCCGGCACAGACGACCTGAGCGGGGTGCGTAACCTGACGCAGTACAGCGATCGTCTCAGCCCCTGGGCTCAAGCCCTGCTGGCGCTCACCCTGAATAAGCTTGCCCCGGACGACCCGGCCATCCAGGAAATCCTCTCTGGCTTACAGGCTAGCGCGCTGCGCTCCGCTTCCGGAGCGCATTGGGAATTAGCCCCCGGCGGCTTGCAAAATATGCACACCCAGATCTCCAACAGCGCCCTGGTACTGTACGCACTGGCGCGGCTTGAACCTGCCTCACCTCTGCTGAGCGACAGCGCCCGTCACCTCATGGTCGCCCGCCAGGCCGGGAACGGCTGGAATGCCACCTACACCACCGCCTGGTCGATTATGGCCCTAGCCGAGTACATGAAAACCACCGGTGAGCTGGCAGGTGATTACACGTTTGGCGCTTCCCTGAATGGCACGCCCCTGGTCAGCGGGCAGGCGGGTGGCACAGACAGGCTGACCCCGGTTCTGGCTAACGTACCCCTTACCAGCCTGTATCCCGACTACCCCAATGCACTGCAAATAGATCGCAGCCAGGGCGGTGGGCGCCTGTACTACACTGCCGATCTACGCGTCAACCAACCGGTTGAGCAGGTGGGTGAGTTGGAGCAAGGGCTGCGCATCGAGCGAGGCTACTTCCCCGACCAGAGAACTTGCCTGGAAGAAGACTGTCCGGCAGTCGATGCGGGGCGCACTGGAGAAATGATACGCGTACGGCTCACCCTGACTCTCCCCCAGGATGCTTATTACCTGCTGATTGAGGATTACCTGCCCGCAGGAGCCGAGATCCTGGATACCAGCCTGAAAACCAGCCAGAAAGGCGCTGATATTGACCCCGCCATCCCCCTCTATGAAGGCCGCAGCCCGTATGCTCAGGGCTGGGGCTGGTGGTATTTCCATACCCCCCGTATCTATGATGAGCGCATCGCCTGGGCTGCCGATTATGTGCCCGCCGGCGCTTATGAGCTGACGTATACCATGGTCTTGTTACAGGCAGGGGAATACCGGGTCCTACCGGCGCGCGGCTGGCAGTTCTACTTCCCGGATGTACAGGGCCATACCGCAGGTGAGATCTTCCGCATCGAGCCTTAATCAAAAGCGGGGTGGTCGCTGACCACCCCGCTTTTTTTTACGAACGCTACTTGATATCGCTGAAAAAATCGATTTCGATTTTTCCCGGGGTAGGCGGTGGAACTGCGCGCATGAAATTCTCATGCCCACTGCCCAGGCGCATGACCCAACCCAAAAAACCGCGCCGCATCATCGGCCCGCCCTGGCTGGCATGGCAGTCAGACGCCTGCGCTTTGGTCTCAAGCACAGAGCGGATATCGATGCGCGCGTGCACCGGGAACTCGTCTGCAGCCAATGCAACCAGATCAATATCCCCATTTCGCCCCCAGCGGCGTGGGTCCTTGCCAAACAATCGCAGCAGGCGCACCCCCCAGCGGAACATCCCACGCGGGATGGTATGGTAATACAGCTTTTGTGCTTGAAAAGGGAGCGGCGGTTTCTCGCTCTGTGATCCTGCCACCTCAAACGCTGGGTTGGCTGCCAGATCAAACGCTTTGACCGTTGCCTCGTGCACCGCAATATGATCCGGATGGCGATAGCCGCCAATCGGATCGAATGTGACGACGACCTGCGGGCGCAACTGCCGAATCCAGAGCGCAATTTTCTCCGCCACTGCATCCACCGGCGCGGCTGCCAGCGCTTGAGGATGCTGGTTGTCTGGAGAGCCGGTCATCCCTGAATCGCGATAATCCAGATAATGCACACCGGCCAGCCCTAACAGACCTGCAGCACAGCGCAGCTCATCCACTCGCCGCTCAGCCACCGATTCAAAACCTTCCAGATATTCGGCGTCCACCTCGCCGGCTTCGCCGCGCGTGGCACAAACCAGATGCACTTCCACCCCCTGCCTGGCATAGTATGCCAGTGTGCCACCCATCCCAAAGGACTCATCATCCGGATGTGCCAGCACAGCTAATAAAACCTGTTTTTCGTTCATCATATTTACCAATAATCTCCATTGTTCGTTAGCTAACGCGCACCGTGGAACCACGCTCCGTTTTTTCCACTTCGATGCGGTTGGGAAAGGCGTCCTTCAGCTCGTCAATATGCGTGATCACCAGAATTTTAGCAAAGTCGGGCCGCACCAGATTAATGGCTTCGATCAGGCGCTGTCTGCCCTGGGCATCCTGGCTGCCAAAACCCTCATCGATAACCAGGGTTTGCAGGCGCGCGCCTGCCCGCTGGGCCAGGATCTCGGACAGCGCCAGGCGGATGGCGAAATTTACCCGGAATGCCTCTCCGCCCGAGAACATTTCATAGTCGCGCGTCCCGGCGCTGTCGCTGATCTGAATATCCAGGGTCTCGCGCAGATCATCGCGGCGCTTATCCCGGTACTGGGCCTGGGTAATGAAGCGTACCGACATCGTCCCACTGCTCAGACGTTCCAGGATCGTATTGGCGCGCCCCTCGATCTCCGGCAGGGACTGTTCAATCAGCAGGGCTGGCACGCCATCCTTGCTGAAGGACTTCTCCAGTTGGCGATAGCGACTCTCCGTCAGCCTCAACTCGGCGCGCTTCTCCTCTAATGCTTTGCGGCGTAGTTTGAGGTCATCCAGAACCAGCACCTTTTGCCGCGCCGCGCCCACTTCCAGACGAACCTGGTTTTCGCGCTGCTGCAGCTCATATACAGCTCGTTCAGCGCTTTTCAAATCAGGCGCCTTGGTCTGTGCCTCTGCCAGCGCAGCCACAGCGGCCAGCGCTTCCTCCCGCTGGCTGGAAAGCTGCTCCTCCTGGGCCAGGCGCTCAGCTTCCAGACCGGCAATCTCGCGCTCCAGAGGCGCCAGGGCTGCCTGGGCGCGTTCCAGGGCATGCGCTTCTTCCTCAGCCACCCGCCCTTCGGCCACCTCCCGCCGGACAGCATCATGCGCCGCGGCATCATAGCCAATTGCGCGCAGCTCCTCATCCACCTCAGCCAGCTTCTGGCGTGCCTGGGGCGCGTAGCTCTCTTCGGCCAGGGCCAGGGAAATATCAGCCAGGCGTGGTGCGCCTTCCTCTTGCCAGCTTTGCAGCTGCCCTCGGGCGACATCCAGGCGGCTTTCGATTTGGGCCAGGCGTTGGTGTTGGCTGGTAAGCTGGCTCTCCGCCTGTCTGAGCGTTGCGAGCCGCTCATCCAGGTTTTTCACGCTTTCGGTCAATTCACCCAATAAAGTAGTATTCTTGCGGAACTGGTCACCCATGGCCGTGCCCTGGGCATTGAGTTCATCAATCAGCCGCTGGCGATCATGCACAGACAGCTCCTGCCCACACAATGGGCAGCTCGCGCCTTCGGTACCTTCCAGCTGGTCAATGCGCTCACGTAGCGGGTCCATCTGCGCCTTCAAACGCGCTTTTTCGGCTTGCAGTTCCGACCGTTCTTCCCGGGCAGCCTGTAATGCTATCTCCAGCTCTGCCCGCTGGCGCACCTGCTCTTCAGCTTGCGCTACGGCTTGCTGAGCCTCCTGCTGCTGGACCGTCAGGCGTTCAAGGTCAACTTGCAGCACTTCAATCTGCCGCTGTCGTTCTTCAAGCGCCTGCTGTTCCTGCTGTAAACGCGCCTGAGCCGCTTTGATCTCGTCTCGCGGACCTTCACGCCGTTTTTCATGCTCACGAAATCGGGCCGCAACTTCATCCCAGCGCTCCAGGTCAGCTCGCGCTTCCTGCTGGCGCTGGTACGCCGTCTGGATCTCCGCCGTCCGGGCGCTGAGCGCAGCGAACTCGGCGCGCTCGACCTGGCGGCTCTGCAGCTTGTCCAGCAATTCTGTGTAACGCCGCTCAGCCACTGCCAGTTGTTGTTCCATATTGTGAACCAGGCGCGCTTGATTATCCAGCGCCGCCACCACTTCGCGCACGCTCTGCAAGGCCTGCTCCTGCAGCATACGTTCTCGCGCAGCCTGCTCCAGGGTGGTTTCTAAGGTTTCCAGGTGTGTCCGCCGGGCAGCTTCCTCCGCCAGTTCGGAATTGATTTCATCCAGGCGCCCATCCTGAATAGCGATCTCGGCTTCCACCCGTTTGCGGCGCTCAGCTGCCTGCTGGCGATATTGTTCCCAGATATCTAATCCCAGGATGCTGCTCAGAATGCGCTTACGGTCGCCCGGGCGCTGCTGGGTAAATTGGTCGGCCTTGCCTTGCAGGAAAAACGACGCATTGACGAATGTTTCGTAGTCCAGGCGCAAGGTGTTTTGGATGACCTGTTCTGTTTCGCGCAGGGTGCGCTCGGTGAGCGGTTTCCAAACCGACTCAACCCCATCCTCAGGCAATGGGCGCCCTTGCTGCAAAATATGGAATTCCAGCACTGCGGTTTTATCACGTGGTTTGGAGCGCATGACTCGATAGAAATTACTCTCATAGGAAAACACCAGGCTGACGAAGGCTGTCGTGGACTGCGCATTAATGATCGAATCATCGCGTTTGCGCGCCTGGCCAAACAGCACCCAGGTGATGGCGTCCAGCAGGGAAGATTTACCGGCGCCGTTGGGGCCCGCGATGCACGCCAGCTCAACCGCTCCCAGATCGATCTCAACCGGATCGCGGTAACTTAAGAAACCAGAGATAGACAATCTTAATGGGATCATGAGCAGTTTTTAGCTTTGCCTGGGACAAGATTTGTTGTAGGTATATAACAACAAGCCATTATAACAAACCCTGGATGGAGCGGGCAAAGCCCGCCAGAAATGGTCAGAGCGGTAGTAAAATTGACCCATTATGTCTCATTCGCCCTTTATGGAAGCAATCGACCAATCTCCCCGCCCGCTCCTCGGCGATGGCGCCATGGGGACCCTGCTCAATGCGCGCGGCATCAGCTTCGTACGCTGTTTTGACGAGCTCAACCGCCTCCAGCCGGCTCTGGTGGCGGAAGTGCACAGGGCTTATATCGAAGCCGGCGCAGAAGTTATCCAGACCAACACCTTTGGGGCTAACCGATACAAATTAGCTGCCCACGGACTGGACAGCCAGGTAGTTGAGATCAACCGTGCCGGGGTAGAGCTCGCCCGGCGGGTGGTGATGGCTTCTTATCGTAATGTCTGGGTAGCCGGCGACGTGGGCCCTCTCGGAGTGCGCCTGGCGCCTTTCGGGCGCGTGCAGCCCGAACAGGCCCGCCAGGCTTTCAGCGAGCAAATCCGCGCCCTGGCCGAAGCCGGAGCCGACCTGTTGGTGCTGGAGACCTTCAGCGACCTGTACGAGGTGCGCGAAGCCGTAGCTGCCGCCCGCCACGTATGCGATCTACCGGTGGTCGCCTCCATGACTTTCACCCGCGACGACCGCACCCTGTTGGGGGATACCCCACAGAAAGTAGCCCGCATCCTGCTGGAAACCGGCGCAGACTTGATCGGCGTGAATTGCTCTGGCGGCCCGGCCCAAATTTATCGCATCCTGCGCGCCATGCGCCACGCTGCCCCCCAGGCGCGCTTTTCAGTCATGCCCAACGCCGGCTGGCCCGAGCAGGTCGGCGGGCGCATCATGTACCCATCCAACCATGATTATTTTGGCGAATATGCCCAATATTTCTGCCAGGCAGGCGCCAGCCTGATCGGCGGATGCTGCGGCACCACTCCCCAACACATTGCTGCCATGCGCGCCGCACTGGATGCTTACCCCAACGGCTGTCCATCGGAAGTGAGTATTTTAGGGACGGGTGAGGCTGAAGAGGCAGCCCCAGAAACCGGCGCTGAATCAAATCTGGCGCATAAGCTGGCCCAGGGGCAGTTTGTTGTCTCAGTTGAAATGGACCCGCCGCGCGGTCTTTCCACCCACAAATTGCTGGCAGGCGCCAGTTTGCTGGCTGAAGCCGGGGCGGATGTGATCAACGTAGCCGACAGCCCCATGGCGCGCATGCGCATGAGCCCCTGGGCGGTCTGTGATCTGATCCAGCGGCGCGTAAATGCCGATACCGTGCTGCATTTCCCCACCCGCGGGCGCAATTTGCTGCGTGTACAGGGCGACCTCCTCGCAGCCCATGCCCTGGGCATACGAAATGTGTTCGTCGTCATGGGTGATCCCACCGCCATTGGCGACTATCCGGAAGCCATGGACAATTACGATCTGGTGCCCTCTGGCATGATCAAGCTGATCAAGCAGGGTTTCAATGCTGGCCTGGATCACGCCGGAGCCGATATCGGGCAGCCCACCTCGTTTTTCGTTGGCTGCGCCTTGAACTTATGCCCGCCTGACCCCGCCCAGGAAATCAAGAATCTGCACCGCAAACTGGCTGCCGGAGCCGACTTTATCCTCACCCAACCAGTATTTGAGCCCGAGCTCGCCCAGGCATTTCTGGACCAGTATGCGGAGCTGCATGGTCCCCTGCCCATTCCTGTACTGGTAGGCATCCTGCCGCTCTTCAGCGCCCGCCACGCCGCCTTTTTACACAATGAAGTGCCGGGCATCACCATCCCCGAATCCATCCAGGAACGCATTCGCCAGTCCGGTGAGACCGCACCCCAGGAGGGCGTCCGCATTGCCATAGAGCTGACTCATCAGATGCAGGGCTTTGCGCGTGGTATCTACTTAATGCCTGCTTTCCACCGTTACGATCTCGCCGCCGATATCGTGGAGGGGGCGCGGGCTTCGTCATAGCGCTTAAAACTTTAAATTCAAACGGGCTTTGAGGTTGCTCCCCAAAGCCCGTAACGGTTAAATCTACCATTCAGCTTAGATTGCGGGCGGCAGCGGTTCGTCAAAATTGCTGGAAGTGACCACGACCGGCTTTGTCTGGGGGCGCAGCGTCACAATCCCAACCACGACCGGGATCGCCACAAAGATTAGGCCCAGGCAAAGCATGACCATCCCTGTAGCAATCGCCGCGCCGGGATCATTGGATCCCCACATGTCGATTTCAGCGCCTGGGACCACCCCCACCAGGGCCATCACTGCCCCAAAACACAGCCCAAACAGGCCTGGACAGCCACACAATAAGGCAGTCGCCGCTGTAGCAATGATCCCAACCGTTTTCTTGTCCATGTTCGCTTCTCCTGTGCAATCTGTGACGTAAGCTCAAGTTGATTGTTGTATTAGCTGCGCAAGCGCGCCCCTAGCTCTTGTTCCAAACGACGGATGATCCTGGCGCGCAGTTGCTGCACTTCTTTGTCGCTCAGGGTATGGTCGGGGGCCTGATAAGTCAGGTTGTAAGCCAGGCTCTTGCGCTCAGCCCCGATCTGCGCGCCGCGATATACGTCAAACAAACGCAGCGCCACGAGCATTTTACCACCCGCCTGCCGGATCGCTTCTGCCACCTTATCAGCCGGCGTCGCTTCATCAACAATTACCGCCAGGTCTTCCAGTGCGGGCGGGTATTCATGCACCGGGTTAGCATCATACAGGGTCGGGATCAGCGCCTGCAGGGCATCCAGGTCCAGCTCGGCAGTCACAATGGGAGCATCGGCATAGCTTACCGGCAGATCAAAATTTGCGCGTACCTGCGGGTGCAGCTCGCCAAACACGCCAATCAATTGCTCACCTGCCAGGATGTAGGCGCACTTGCCCGGATGGTAGCTTGGATGCACAGCCGGCTCATATCGGGGGGAATCAATGTGCAGGCTGCCCAGCAGCGTCTCCAGCACACCCTTCAGATCAAAGAAATCCATGTTGGTCTGATCTGCAGGCTGCCAGCCCGTGTTACTGCGCGGCCCTGCCAGCAAAAGCGCCACACGCTGCGGCTCGTGTGGCAGGCCACCTTCCCCACCAGCCTGGAACACCGGTCCAATCTCAAACAGGGCCAGGCGCTGGCGCAAACGTACGTTACGATCCAGCACCTCCATCAGGCTGGAGAGCAGGCTTTGGCGCAGCACCGCCCGGTCGCTGGCAATCGGATTAAGCAGGCGCACATAAGGCTGCCGGGGGCAAGCAAATCCCTCGCTCGAAGTTTCATCCCCTGCACCACTGATAAACAGGCGCGCCTCGCGCTCCACCGAGGTGAGGCGATAACTGATCACCTCCTGCAGCCCCTGATACACCAGCAATTCACGGATGCGTTCTTCACTCTCCAGTGCCGGGTTGCCGCGCTGTGGGGGCAGCTCGTCGGCCAGGCGTGTCTGGGGGAGGTTGTCATAACCGTAGACCCGCGCGATCTCTTCCACCAGGTCGGCGACGCCGGTGATGCCTGTACCAATATCCAGTCGGTGATCAGGGGCAGCCGCGCGCACCACATGCCCCTCTAATTCCACCTGAAATTCCAGGCGCTTGAGTAAATCCGCGATTCTCTCCACGCCCAGGCTGATCCCCAGCCAGCGCTGCACATCATCCGGGGTAATTTCCACCTGTGGGTTTTCGGGCGGCAGGGGATAATTATCCACCAGGCCTTCGGCGATTTCACCACCTGCCCACAGGCGCATCAGCTCCAGGCCGCGCCGCACGCCCCGCTCAGCCATTGTCGGGTGCACACCGCGCGAGAAACGGTAACTGGCCTCAGAGGGCAGGTTCTGGGCCTGTGCCGTCTTGCGGATATTGATAAAATTCCACGCCGCGCCTTCCAGCAGCACGTTGCGCGTGGTTTCACTCACCTCTGTCTCAGCCCCACCCATGATTCCCGCGATCGAAAGGGCGCCAGCAGTGTCGCATACCAGCACCGTGGATGCGTCGAGTTTGCGCTCTACCCCATCCAGCGTGGTCAGCCGTTCACCGTCTTTAGCAGTGCGCGTGATGATGGTGGGTGTTCCACCGCCGGCTCGCTGAACCAGCACATCATAATCAAAAGCATGCAGCGGTTCGCCCACTTCCAGCATGGCATAGTTCGTGGCGTCCACAATATTATTGATCGGGCGCATGCCTGCCAACCGCAAACGCAGCTGGGTTTTATACGCGCTGGGACCAGTTTTGATAATCCGTACCAATCCCAATACAAAACGCGGGTTGAGCTCTGGTTCCAGGATTTCAATCTTGGCCTGGATTGGCGCACCTTTGGCGTTCAACGCATAGTAATCAGCGGGTATCTTGAGCAGTTTGCCGGTGATTGCCGCGACTTCACGGGCCACCCCGATGATATTCGCCGCCCGAGCCGTGTTAGGCAGGATGGAGATATCCAGTACGGCATCGCCCATGTAATCCACCAGCGGCACACCCACCGGTGCATCTTCATCCAGGATAATCACACCCTCATGCTCGTCCGAAATCCCCAGCTCTTTTTCCGAACAAATCATGGAATAGGACTCAATCCCACGGATCTTCGCCCGCTTGAGCGTGGTCAGCACCTGTCCGGGCTGGTGACCATCATAGATGCGCGCTCCCTCGCGGGCATAGGCAACTTTTAACGGCTTATCCAGTGTGCCCTGCCCTTTATAGGGATATAGATTTGGCGCGCCGGTGAGCACAATCTGCTCGCCCTCGCCATCATACAGTTTGCATAACACCAGCCGGTCCGCGTTGGGATGCGGCATCACTTCCGAGACAGATGCGGTCACGATCTTGGTCGGGTCCCATTCCAGCCCAGAAAGCTTGGTTTCGGGACGGCTGTGAGCCCCAGAACGACCCTCGATCTTTCCATCCGGTAGAGGTAGACCCACATAACGGATCTCTTCCACTTCTAACCCTGCCATGGTGAGCTGGTGAGCCAGCTCTTCCAGGGGAAGTTCGATATCAACGAAATCTTTAAGCCAGGATAATGGTATTTTCATAGGTCGTTCCTCAGAACTGTTCCAAGAAGCGCATGTCATTCGCCCAAAAGGAGCGGATATCTTCAATCCGGTGGCGCAGCATGGTAATGCGCTCCGGGCCTAATCCTGCTGCAAATCCGCTGTAGCGCGCCGGATCATATCCACCATTGCGCAGCACCACCGGGTGCACCATACCGCAGCCCATAATCTCCAGCCAGCCGGAGCCCTTGCACACCCCGCAGCCCACACCGCCGCACACGAAACATTCCACATCCATTTCGGCGCTTGGTTCCGTGAAAGGAAAGTAAGAGGCGCGAAAACGCGTACGAACATCTCGTCCAAACATGCGCCGCGCAAACTCGCTGATGGTCCCTTTCAGGTCGCCAAAAGTGATATTCTCGCCCACCGCCAGCACTTCCACCTGGTTGAACTGCATCTCATGCCGGACGGTGACCTGTTCGTAGCGGAAACACATTCCCGGCAGGATGATCCGCACCGGTGGAGGATTGTCCGGGTTTTCTGCCGAGTACTCCCGCATGGCGCGAATTTGCCCAGGCGACGTGTGTGTGCGCATCAACACCGGGTTATCGCCGCGCTCGCCGCCGCTCTCCACAAAGTAGGTGTCCTGCATCTCACGCGCCGGGTGCCCTACCGCGAAGTTCAGCAGTTGGAAGTTGATCTCGTCCGTCTCCACCTCAGGTGAACGGTAAACCTGGAAGCCCATATCGCCAAACACGCGGCTGATCTCGTTCAGCGTGCGCGTGGCAGGGTGTATCCTGCCCAGGGTTTGCGGTCTGCCAGGCAGGGTTACATCCAGCCGCTCAGCTTGCAGGCTGCGCTCCAGGGCCATGTGGCGCAGCCCTTCAGAGCGTTCTGCCATGGCCGCTTCTAGGGCGCGCTTGACCTCATTGGCGCGCCGCCCGATGGCGGGACGCTCCTCTTTGGAAAGTTGGCCCAGCCGGTCGAAGGCTTGCATCAACGGGGCGCTGCGTCCCAGGTGAGCCACACGCCAGGCTTCCAGTGTGCTTTCATCCTGCACGCTGTTCAGGGCTGCCAGGGCATCCCTTTCAATCCGGTTCAATTCATCCAGCATAATTCCTCCGCATAAAACAATAACTCCCGCCCCATACAAGGGACGGGAGGGTATTTCCCGCGGTACCACCCTGCTTGGCTGAGTCAATCCAGCCCACTTATCGCCAACGGCCGCTTGAGCGGTGATTGGCTTCCCGGATAACGCTGGGATTGCGGCCCAAACTACAGGACCTGCTGCGCCTGGCTGGCGCTCACAGATCGTTCCCCTGGGCAGCTCGGGAGGGAACTTCAGCCAGCTTGCACCGGGCCGGGGTTTCAGTCTGCGCCCCAGGCCTCCCTGTCGGTTTCAGCGAGTTCATTGGAACTCGCCTGGCCTACTTTCCTCCGTCAAAGCCATTACTCTTTATTACGCCTAATTATCCCCAAAACTCCCGGTCTGTCAAGCAAATGACTCGGCAGCGCCGGTGTTTTCCGGTCGCCCAAAAGCCGGGTGCTTTAAACTATTCTCCTGAAGAGAGTTTTACCCCAAAATGCACATAACCTACCCGTAATAGGGTAGGTTATGTGAGGCTGTCTACCGGTTCTTTGTGGACAGCCTCTAAACCGCACCACCAACAAATGAATTTATAGACCTTTAGTGACTACAGCTAACGCCAGCAGGGCAAAGCCAGCAAAAACGAACCAGAAAGCATAGGCGGATACAAGGGGAATTGTGGTCAGTGTGCCGATAAAGCCAAGCACACCCAGGATGACCGCGATCCAGAATACCATGACAGTAGGTGCAGAAAGTTTCATTATAGTCCTCCACAAAGAGAAAAAATAGCGGATATGTTTGTGCGGTTTAATTGATATAACCCCAAACAACAAGGCTAGTTTCGCTCGCAGGCAGCCTGATAACTGGCGGTTGGTTTCTGCGCTATCTGTTAAGGTGATTCTGGCAGCGCTTTCAAGCGCGGATCTTCTGCATACACACCCCGATACTCTGGGGGCAGCATGGCTGCGATACGTAACATGATCGCGTCAGTATTTTCCTGCATCTGCACGGCGCGAGTCTTGCGCTCCAGTGGAGGCAGGCGAAAAGGCTCTCCTATCCGCACCTGCACTCGCGGGCGGCGCAATCGGCGCCAGGACTCGACTACCATATCCGTGCCGATAAATGCCACCGGCAGCACCGGCACACCGCCCTTATCCGCCAGATATGCCACACCGGTTTTGGCGGCGATCAATCCCCGCTCTGTGCTGCGTGTGCCTTCCGGAGCGATACCCAGGATACCTCCACTTTGTAGATATTCTGTAGCTTTACGCAGCGCATGAAAATCAGTGTCTTCGCGATGAATCCAGATTCCCTTGACAAAATTCACCACCGGGCGAATGAGCGGGTGCGATTTGTATTTATCGGCGACCAGGGCTGACAGATCCTGGCGCTCGATCACGGAGAAAAGCGCCGGCGGATCGAAGCGGCTGAGGTGATTAACCGCGATCAGCAAGCCGCCTTGACGAGGAATATGGTCCAAACCTTGCACTTCAAAGCGGGTAAGGATTTGAAACAATGCTCGAACGATGATACGGACGATTCGGCGCAACATGGCATCCTTGGCAAAGCTTACAAATTTATTGGCATAATTGTATCTTCTCTCACCCAATGCTACAATCAGTTCATCAGTCCGGCGCACGGCTGAGTTGCCGCGCGTTGATTGAAGGTATAATCTGCCCAATGATCAAGTGGTCTATTACTCGTTATTTCAATATTCTGGTCGCGCTGGCGCTTTTTGCAGGGCTCTCATCAGCCTGCAATCCCAGCACACCTGCCACGCCTGCTGTGTCTCCCTCCAGCGTGCCCACGGACTCTCACACAACGCAACCCCCCACACCCATCCAGCCCTCCCCTACGCCAATTCCCTTAGCTGCTCTGGTCAATGCAGAAAGCCTCACCCTGGCTGCCTATCAGGCAGAAGTCGCACGCTTTTCAGCCGCCCTGGGACGCCCAGGCACAGCCGAGGAGAATGTACGCGTTCTGGATGACTTGATCAATCAGAGCCTGTTAGCCCAGGCAGCAGTCGAAGAAGGCTTTACCGTAACTACAGACATGATTGAAGAAAGAATCAACACCCTGGTCGCCGAGTTGGGGGGTGAGCAAGCCCTGGCAGCCTGGATGTCAGCCAATGGCTACGTTGAAAGCGACTTTCGGGCGGATCTGGAGCGGGCGGTTGCCGCCGCCTGGATGCGTGATCGCATTACGCAGGCTGTACCAGAGCAAACTGAACAGATACACGCCCGCCAGATCTTACTCACCACTTCCGATGAAGCCACCCAGGTGCTCAATCAGTTGCAAAATGGCGCGGATTTCGCCAGGCTGGCAGCCGAGTACGATCCGCTTGCTGAAGGTGATTTGGGCTGGTTCCCGCGTGGTTATCTGCTCGACTCGCAACTGGATGAGGCTGTTTTTGGACTCCAACCCGGAGCGTTCAGCAGTGTAGTCCAGACCGCAGCCGGATTTCACATTCTCCAGCTCATTGAAATGGACCCCCAGCACCCCTTAGATCCTGCGGCCCGGCTGGCATTACAAAAATTAGCCCTGCAGAGCTGGCTGGCAGATAAACGCAGCCAGAGTACCCTGCAAATCTTCATACCTTAAGCAAGCTATAAACGCAACGCTCATCCGGAGAAAAACCATGGACGAACTTGATCTCGACGAAGCCTTTGGCTCAAAACGACGCTCGATCAACGGAATTATCTGGAATATCCTGACCGTGATTGTGCTCCTCAGTGTACTGTTAGTGGTGGGCGTGTTCACCCTGTTCTTTATCAACCCGTATACCAGTTTTAATCCATTCCCGCCGCCCACCATGCCTGCCCCCCTGGAATTCCCAACCGCCACGCCAACTCTGCGCGAGGTCTTACCTCCAACCTGGACGCCTCTACCTACCGACATACCTACCGCCACCTCCCCGCCGCGCCCCACGGCTACGCTGCCTCCTACCCCGACATTTTTCTCATTGAATCCCACCCAGTCTGCCAGCGGTGATGCAACCGCCACCCCCAGCATGCCCTTTATCGTACAGGGTAGGGTTGCCCAGGCGATCCCGAATATTGCTTATCCTGAGTTGGAGTGTAACTGGATGGGAGTCGCCGGGCGCGTGTTCGATCTGCGCGGTTCGCCGGTCACCGGGCAGCAGGTCCAACTGGGAGGTGTTTTACCAGGCGCGCCGAATATCGGGGACTTCAACATCACTCTCACCGGTCTGGCGCCACAATACGGGCCTGGTTATTATGAGTTCAAACTGGCGGATAAGCCGGTCGAATCCAATGGGACGCTGTGGCTGCAGCTGCTCGATCAGGCCGGGCTGCCCATGTCCGAAAAGATCTATTTCAGCACTTACAACGATTGCGAGAAGAACCTGATTGTGATCAATTTCGAACAGGTACGCTGACTTTTTCCTGCCAGAACGAAAATCATCCTCGTCTAAACCTTAGGCGGGGATGATTTTTAATACCTCTTGCCGGATTAAATCTACAGCCTGGCGCACGCGTTCTCGATTTTCAGCGCTTTGATGCCAGCGGCTGGCGCCCGAGGGATGCGGCAGCGGGATCACAGCTCGCCCAGGTTGTTTAAGGGATGTACCGATAATCTCTTCCAGAGGCAGCTTGCTTGAAAAGAACACCCCAATCGCCAGGCGTCCCACCGGGATGATCAGTCGCGGGGCCACCCATTCCAGCTCGCGCTCCAGGTACTGCCAGCACAAGCGCTGCTCGGCCCGGCTGGGTACACGATCCCCATTTCCAGAGCCATTGCGCCCCGGGTAGCATTTGGTTACCGAGGTCATATACTGCGTCTTCCGGAACCAATTCTCTTCAATACCTGCGTCTGCCAGCCAGCTAAACAGTCTTTTCCCACTGCCTGCGTTGAATGGACGCCCGGCATCTTTCTCGGTGATGCCCGGAGCCTGTCCAAGGATCATGATCTGCGCGCCTACATCACCGGAATAAATCGCCCTGGGGAAGATATCGTAGCCTGCCTCCAGGCACAGCCGGCAGCTTTCCAGGCGTACCCGCATCTCCACCAGGTGCAGCCTGGCTGATGTCTGCTCCATCACTTAACCTTCCCCGCTGATTTCCAGCCAGAGCTGCTGGTATCCCTGCGCATCTCCCTCTAACAGGGGACTTTCATTCAGGATACGCCCCTGGCAGCCAAAGTCTTTCAGCGCCTTGAAAATAGCCTCGACATCGATATCCGCCTCAGCTACCGGAAGGTGATTTTTCTCGCCCTTAGCGCCATATTCAATCCCAGAAAGATGGGCATGTATGTTCTGCAGTCCGGCACCGCCCAGAGTTTTTCCATAAGCTTCCAGCAACTGCGCCCATTCTCGGTACGTATTCATGGATCCATCCCCGCCCCGGGCATGTAAATGGGCAAAATCCAGGCAGGGCTGCACGCCCTCGATGGCCGCACTCATGGCCAGTGTATCTTCCAGGGACCCCAGCATGGCAGATTTCCCCATCGTCTCAGGGCGCAGAATCACCGGGTTGCCAGCCGAGCGCAGCTCAGCAACGCACGCCTGCAGGCGCTCAATTGCCAGGGGCAGTACTTCCTCAGCTGGCTTTCCAAAGTAAGAGCCCGGATGAAATACGATATCCGTCGCGCCTGCCAGGTTGCCATAATGCGCTGCATCCATCAATCGCTGGCGCGATTTCGGCCACTCGTCAAGGGTGGCATTTAAATTGATGAAGTATGGAGCGTGCACGCTGATGGCGATCTCCTGCTCGAGCGCTACCGCGCGGATCGCGGCGCAGGTTTGTTCGCTGACTCGCACCGACTGCACCCAGCCCAATTCCAGGGCGCTCAGCCCCAGCTCGCGCAGGCGCTGAATGGCGCCAACGCTTCCGCCTGGCTTCTTGGGCGTAGATTCGGGGGATCCAACTGTGCCAAATCGAAATGAAGGAGTAGACAAAGGTCACCTCGCTTTTCAATGGTTGAACGTTACTGTGCTGATACTTGACCCGCCTGCCGGAGCTTCAGGGCGCCCCTAAAGATTGTAATCGCGCCCACAGCGGTGGGCCCAGGATCAGAAATCCAACTAAAGCCGAGCTGATCGCAGCAATTAACACCGCCGCTGCGCCGACATCTTTACCCACGCGCGCCAGATGATGTTGCTGCGGGCTCGCCAGATCCACCACGGCCTCCAGAGCGGTATTGATGAACTCCGCCGTCCAAACCAGGGCGATCGCCAGAAAGATTACTGCCCATTCGATCGTACTCAAACCCAGCCACAGACCGGCCAGCACCACTACCACGCTGACGACCGCGTGAATCCAGGCATTGCGCTGGGTGCGGATGACAAACCACCATCCGGCAAATGCATAACGAAAAGAACGCGCTCGGGAACGCAGGAAAGAGACCAAAGCTCATATCCTCTTCGTGTTCAAAATCAGATTGTGACGCAGCAGGCTGCGGAGCGATTATGGCGGCGAAATGGAACAACCCAGATGGGATAGCACTTTTCGTTGCAGGTCCCACATACGTTGTTTCTCATCTGGCTCTCCATGATCGTGCCCCAATAGATGCAGAACCCCATGTACAACCAGCAATTGCATTTCTTCCAGATACGGGTGTCCGGCTGCACTGGCTTGCGCCAGAGCACGTGGGACTGAAATCACCACATCCCCCAGGTACAGCTCTTCCGAGTCGGGGTCAAGATCTCCCGCCGGAAATGAAAGCACATCCGTTGGCGCATCCAGGCCTAAAAACTGCTGGTTTAGCTGCTGGATGTGTTCATCATCCGTCAAAGCAATGCTTAACTCAGCCTCTGCATCTTCGTCAGCCAGTTTCAAGGTGGTGCGGGCAGCTTCTGCCAGTAAATCACTCAACGCAGCGTGATCATCGTTCAATTCTAGCTGCTCAGCAATCTGGATATAAATCATCGCCGCTCTCAGGATGGATTGGCAGCTTTATCTGCCGCCCCGACACGCTCTTCAACCTGCTGCCGGGTCAGAGTAGGAACATCTGCCGAGGCCGGAAGTTGGGGAGGTTTAACATTCTCAAGCTTGGGATAGATCACCCGCGGGTGGTAGATACCTCGCATGGTTGCCTGGAAGGAATCGAGTATGGCTGCCATATCACGCAGGGTCAAGTTCGTGTCGTCCAACTGGCCACTCGCCATGCGGCTTTCTAATGCGCTGTGCAAAATACGCTGCAGGGCCTCTTCATCAGCCGGGCGCTCGGCGCGCACTGCCGCTTCACAGGTATCCGCCAGCATCAGGATGGCGGTCTCGCGCGATTGGGGGCGAGGGCCAGGATAACGGTAGTCCTCGCGGTTTACTTTGCTCTCATCCCCACCAGCCGCTTCCACTGCCCGGACGTACTGGTAATTTGTAAGGCCAGTCCCGTGATGCTCAAGCACAAAATCCAACAGCCGCCGCGGCAGATGATAGCGTTTGATCAGCTCCGCGCCATCGGTGACATGCCGGATAATTATAGCGGAGCTGCTTTGCGCATCCAGGCTCTCGTGGGGATTGGAGAATCCGGGTACCTGGTTTTCGATAAAATACATCGGAGCCTGGGTCTTGCCGGCGTCATGATAAAGTGCTCCTACACGGGTAAGTAATGGATCAGCGCCGATGCTTTCAGCAGCTTGTTCGGCCAGATTGGCCACCTGTAAGCTGTGTTGGTAGGTACCGGGTGCTTCGCGCATGATCAACTGCAGCAGTGGGTGGTCGGGGCGCGTAAGCTCGGTGAGCTGCAGTGGCGTGCTGAGCCCCAGAAATTGGGCCAGAAAGAACTGTAATACCAACGCCAGGCTGGCAGTTGCCAGTCCATTGAAAAGCGCAGCTCCCGATAGGGTCGCAATCCCCATCCAGTCGGTCGTCGGCAAAGGTAGCTGGTAAGCCAGCATGACCAGAATACCTGTCAGAGCCACCGCCGTACCTGCCGAGAAGAATGATGTCAACCGGCGCGCAGAGCCTATCGCCAGGATGCCAAATAAACTGCCCAGAATATAATAGGCCAGCAGTTCCATGTCGTTGTTCATCCCAAAGACCACCAGGATGGTCAACGGCACGGCTGTAATCACCGAAATCTTAAACCCAAACAGGATGGAAATAATCAGACTGTAGGTTGCCAGTGGGAAGGCATAAGGGATCACCACATGGCCTGGAATAGCCATACGTCCAACAAATAGAAAAATCAGAAACAGTGCTGCAATTACCTCCAGGCTGCGCGGATCACCGGTCAGGAGATGCTGGCGCTGGCGGCGGAAAAAGAAGGCAAAGAATGCCGCCGCAACCAGAGCCAGTGTGCCGGCGCTCACCAGCTCTTGCCATTGGCGTTGAGGCTGCATAAAACCCAACATCTGCAAAGCCTCCAGATCGGCAGCATTTAGCACCTGACCACGCTGCACAACCCGTTCACCCGCCACAAGCGTGCGATTGACAGGTTCAACTGCCTCCGCGGCTGTCTGGCGCGCAGTATTGGTTAACTCTTCGCTGTAAAAGCTGTTGGCAGTCACAAAGGCCGCAGCCAGTTCGGCCACGATCTCGGCTTGATTTTCAGGAAATGATAGGCTGACCAGTGAAAGAGCAGTGCCGCGCGAATCCTCCAGGCGATCCGGGCGGATCACATTGCGCATCAGTTGTTCCAGCACGGCAATAGTCTCTTGCTGTACGGCCCCCCAGCGCGCCTCGCTCAGCGACAATATGCGTGTCTCCATCTCCTGGTCGAGATGGATATCCTCTAAGGCCGAAAGGTCCGCCAGTTTCTGTTCCAGTGTCCCATAGGTATCCGCCCGCACGCTGGAGATAAACGCCAGGGTAGTGCGCAGTTTTTCGAGTTGCTGGCGCGCAATACTGGTATCGGGAAGCGTATACATGGGGGCTACCGCCCGTGCAGCCGCCTCTCGCCTCTGTTCAGTTAAAACCTGGCTGGTGAAAGTGGTGCTTTCTATCGCCAGATAATCCTGAGGCGCAACCTGGCCCGCCTGGAGCGATGGCGTAACCAGACGTTCCAGCGATGGAATGATCATCGCTGCCAGCAACAGCAGGGTGCCTATCACCAACAACAGGAAGCGAAACACCCGCTGCGGATGGTTTTTTTCAACCACGACAACACTCATCAGTTTTATCCCAGCAGGCGGCGTAGAACCTGGTTAGCCTCGCCCCCCGTGGCGCGCCCCTGCAAGCGTGGCATCAGAATTTTCATCACCTGACCCATCTCACGCGCCGAAGTAGCTCCCGCCTCAGCAATCGCCTCTCGCACCAGTTCTTCCAATTCTGCTGTGCTGAATGGCCGGGGAAGAAAGCCTTGTAATACTTCAATTTCAGCTTGAGCGGCTGCAGCCAGTTCAGGCCGGTTGGCTTTCCCGGCTTCCTCGATCGCCTCCTGGCGCGACTTGACCTCTTTTTGCAAAGCTGCCATCACTGCCTGGTCATCCAAAGCCTGTTTGGATTCGATTTCTGCCAGATGAATAGCCGCCAGCGCCATGCGCAGGGTGCGCTTGCGCAAATCGTCCTGAGCGCGCATGGCATCTTTTAATGCAGTTTCAAGTTGGTTTTTCAAGTTCATAGACTCATTATACCCTTTACTCAGCCCGGACCGGGACAGACCGTCTCACGAAGGCAGCTCGCCTTGCCAGGTATTGTCAATAATTTCTCCTGCCAGCTTGCCTAGAGCCGCCTGTTCTTCTAAGTCCACATGATTGGAAGCCCAATACTTCTCCAACAGTTCCAGAGGATTCAGCTCGCTCAATGCATGCCCCTCTGGCAGGCGCACGCGCGCCTCGCTGAGCGGATGTTTGACCAGATGAAATTCGAAAGCGCTTTCTGCAGCCTGGCGGAGAGCGTTCTCGTCAATCAATGGCTCAAGCTCACGTGGATACTCGATCATCATGCGGAAAATTGCGCCATCCATTTTGGAGGTTGATGGATACTTTGCCAGCATCTCTTCCATCAGGTCGTCCGCGTCCTTTATTTGATGCTTAATATCGATAAAAGGACGCACACCGGTTAATTCTCGCCATTCGACTTCGGTTTTTCCGCGCTCGATATGCGCCAGCACAAAATATTTATCGTCAGCCACTTCTCCAAAATCCACTCGCTCAATTGAGCCGGGATAAATCACAGGCGGGTGACCGTCCGGATTGAGGTTTTGTGCCTTGTGGATATGCCCCAAAGCCACATAATCCAGCCCAGGATTGCGTACCAGGGAGGGCGGCAGAGTCAGCTCCGCGCCCAGCATCACCATGCGCTCCCCACCATACTGCGCCCCTTGCACCGTTGCATGCGCCGTCAGGATTACGGGCAGTTGCGGGTCTGCGTCTGCCAGCCAGTTCTGCACCAATTCACCCAGGCGATCCTGGATCATGTCGTTTACATGCTCAGACTGAGCGGCTTGCAGGTTCAACTGCGCCATCAAACCAGAGCGCGCCACCCACGGGATTGCCAGTACCTGCAGCAACACCCCATCCAGTTGATCGGGGCCCAGAAAAACTGGCCGGTCAATCACCTGCACATGGGGCACTTCGAGTGTAATAAATGGATCGAGGGCGTGCGCGCGTCCCATGGCTGGCGATAGATCATGGTTGCCGACCAGCAGCAGGGTAGGGATGCCCGCCCGAGACAGACGCATGATCCGTTTTCCCCATTCACGCTGGTAAGTAGGGGCCGGGTTGCGGTCTTTATAAGCATCTCCGGCAAACAGCACCAGATCGACCTGCTCCTCAATCGCCGTATCCACAATCGTATCCAGCGATTTTAAGAAGTCCAGCACGCGCAGGGGCAAGCCGGTTTGTGGGTCGTGCCGCCCATAATTGGCCATATCGATATGTGCATCAGCAAAGTGTAGGATTGTCGGCATAGGTTTAAGGCACCATTCCCAGGACTTGCATTTGTCCCAATGTTGGGCCGAAATTAGGATGCCATTCCAGGCTGGCGCGCAGGTCTTCCTCGGCATGCGCCAGATATTCCGGCTTCCCTTCCAGCTCATATAAGGCGTAAAACGCCCGCGCTCGCCAGTAAAAACTCTCTTCGATCGCCGGTTCAGTCGCCGTATCGATGGTGGTAGTCGCCAGACTGATCACATCATAATAACGCTGAGTGAAGAAATATGCAAAATAGGGCCCTGTCTGGTACCACATCATCCGCCAGGGACGGGCTTTCTCTTCAATTTGGGGATAGATTGCAAAAGCCTCGTCAAAGGCCGCCGCGGCACCGTTGTAATCCAGCAGGTACATCAGGCTCGTTCCGCGATTAAACCAGGCGAAATACAGGTCTCGTCCGCTGGAATTAAAAATCTCGGTCGAAGCGCGTTCAGCTGCGTACTGGTAATTCGCCGTCTCGTCCCACTGCTCGCTCAGAATAGCCTGGACTTCGGCTTGGCGCTCTAGCGGATAAATCACAATATAGGTGTAGTTAAACGCCCGCCAGGCGGCTTCCATTTCTGCATAAGGCACAGGCAGATTGGCCATGATATACGAGTCTTGCACAGTGAAACGTTCCCGCGCATCATCATAACCGCTGACCACCTCATAGTGACCCATCCAGCCGTCGAAATTGGCGCCTTCAAAGCCTTTTTCAATGACCACCGGAAAACCAGCGCTGATCAGCGCTTTGAGCAGCTCCAGATCGCCTGCCAGGCGCACAATCGCCTTCAGACCGGTGTGCTCTTCTACAAAAGACGCCATCTCATACGGCATTACGTTTTTATCGCGCGGGTTGGGTTTCAACACTGCCGCCGTATCCACTTGTGTTCCTGGCCAATCCCAATAACTCAGCGCCATAGAAAGGTTAGCCGGACCGCAGTTATTCCACTTCTGATATTCGTGGGTAATACCGGCGAGGATAACCTCAACCGGCAGCGGTGTGCTTGTCGACTGGGGCGTCGGGGTCGCCTGTGGTGTAGGCGTGGGTCCGGGCTGCGTGGCCGTCGCGGTCGGAGTGATCGTCGGCAAAGGCGAGGGGCTCGCTGCTGGCGGCTCCAGGCTGGTGGGCTGTGGCACGAAAACAACTTGCTCGGGTGGGTTCAGGGCATATTGGATCTGCGAGCGTAAAGATTCTACGCGCCAGGCCAGCCGCTCATGAACCGGTGGCAGATTATAGACCAGTACTGCCATCAGCAAAGCCAGGGGAATTCCTATCGCCATATATAAAGCACTTTTACGCATATTCTTATTCAACACCATTAAGGAGTAAGTCCCAGCCGCTGGAGTTCTGCCAGGGCCGGGGTGGAATCGGGGTTGATCGCGACCGCCTGGCGGTAGCTGGATACTGCCTGCTCATTCTGTCCCAGCGCTTCCTGGGCGCGACCCTGCCAGTACAGCGATTCTTCCAGGATCGGGTTGCCCAGGGTGAATAGCGTCTGGTTAGCCAGGTTCAGCACATCCTGGTAGCGTCCGCTGTGATAGTACGCCTCATATGGTCCATCCTGGTACCACAGCATACGCCACGGCCGGTCATCCTCTGGGATCGAGGGGTAAATAGCAAAAGCCTGGTCGTAAGCCAGCGCCGCGCCGGCATAATCACCCAGGTGTGCTTTACTGGAACCCAGGTTATACCAGGCAAAGTACAGATTGCGCCCGCTCAACTGGCCGGTCTCGCCTTCAGCCTTTTCGGCTGCCAGCCGGGCATTTTCTTCTACATCTGCATGAACGCCCAGAATTCCTAAAACGTCGTCCTCCCGTTCAGATGGGAAAATCACCACGTACACATAGTTAAAATCACGCCACCAGCGTTCACTCACCTCGGCGTAGGGTACCAGCGCATTCTCACCAGGGCCCGTATAAGAATCCTGGCTGATGAACTGCTGGCGCGCCTCGTTATAGCCCGTGACCAGCACATAGTGCCCCATCCAATCCTTGGGGCTGTGTTGTAAACCTTTTTCAATCAATACCGGGTAGCCAGCCGCCAGCAAGCGCTTTAACATTTCAATATCGCCGCCAATCCGGGCCAGCGCTCCCAATCCACTTTGCGCCTCTACATAATCAACCATTTCCTGCGGGTTGACATTCTTATCATCCACCTGGCGGAAATTGGGTCGCAAAACCGCTCGTGTATCGGTTTGATCTCCCTCCCAGCCCCAGAACGATAACCCCATCGCCAGGGTTGCTGGACCACAGTTGTTCATTTGCTGCCACTCGTGGCGATAACCGGTCAGAGCCACCTCGCCTGGCAGAGGCGTGGGAGTCGGCGTGATCGTCGCGGTAGGCTGCGGCGTCGGCGTGGGTCCGGGGTGGGTAAGCGTCAGCGTTGGCTGCGCCAGCGTCGCCGAAGGGTTGATAGCAGCAGCCTGGACGGTTGCCTGGACGATAGCCTCCATCGTTGCTTGATCATTTTGTTGGGGGATAAAAACCGCTTGCTCGGGAGGGTTCAGCGCATGGCGCACACGCGTTTGCAGGCTTTCCACCCGCCAGGCCAGGCGCTCATGGACGAATGGGATATTGTACAGTACCACAGCCAGCAGACAGGCTGCCAGCAATCCGAAAACACCTATAAGGAAGAGACGTTTTTGCATGGGGGCATTATATCATCGCCCTGATCTGCTCTTTGAGCAGGCAAGCGCTGTCAGGCTAAGCCAGACGTAGCAGTGCTGCATCGATTTCAGCCAGTACCTGTGGATCGTTTTCCCCCGCCTGGGCAGCGGCCAGGATTTCTCGTGCGCCCGCGCCGCCAATTTCGCCCAGCGCCCAGGCCGCGTGGGCGCGTACCAACGCTTCCGTCTCATCCTGCAAGAGTTCTCCGAGTGCAGGGATCACCCGCGGCTGGTGGGTATTGCCCAGTGCTACAGCCACGTTACGCAGGTAGCCGCGCCGGCGCGCCCGCTGCACCGCACTGTCTTTAAATTTCTGGTTATAGCTCTGTGGGGTCAACCGCACATCTTCTAAGAGCCGCGGTTCGGGTACCCCCGGGCGGGGCGCGAAAGCTGGATCGCCATCATCTTCAGCAAAACGCTGGTTCCACGGGCATACTTGCTGGCATATATCACACCCAAACACCCAGTTTCCGGTTTGCGAGCGCAGCTCGGCAGGAATTGGACCTTTTAACTCGATCGTCAGGAAGGAAAGACAGCGCCCGGCATCCAGTGTGCGGTCCGGCAGGATACAGCTCGTCGGGCAGGCCTCCAGGCAGCGCTGGCAGCTGCCACAATGATCGCTCTCGAACGGCGTGTCGTATGGCAGGTCGAGGCCTAGCAGTATCTCTGCCAGCAGAAAATAAGATCCCTGGCGCGGGTGGATCAGACAGGTGTTTTTCCCGATCCAGCCCAGGCCGGCGCGTTGAGCCAGATCCCGTTCCAGGATTGGCCCGCTGTCCGTATACATCCGGTTCGGTACTGGCCTCCCAACCTGCCCTTCGATGAAAGCCACCAGAGACTGCATCCGCTCCACCAATATATTATGGTAGTCCAGGCCCCAGGCATATGCCGCCACCTTACCTGTCAGCCCTGCAGCAGCAGGTGCATACGGCCTGGGGGCAGAATATCGGATTCCTAAAACCAGGATGGAACGACATTCAGGGAGAATCTGGCGCGGGTCAGCTCGCCGCTGGCGGGCTCTTTCAGCCGCCAGATAATGCATGCTGGCATGCCGGCCCTGAGCAAGCCAGGTTTCATACACCGCCAGGTGTGGGGGTGGATCGGGTGATGTGATCCCCACTAACTGAAAGCCCAGGCGCTGGGCTTCGGCTTTGATCGCCGCGGCAAGCTGATCCGCTGGGTGGCTCATCGGGTTTATTAACGGTAGGACTTAAGCATTTGGCTGGAGGGTGGGTGTAGTTGGTAGTGCTGCTCACGCCCAACTACACCCATTTTCCCCGGAACTGCATAATTTTTATACAGATTACGGGCAGGTGAGTGTGAAATTCACCTGGTTGGATACTACCTCATTGGGCGAAGTCACGCGCACGCGCGCCCAGCCGGAAACATTGTCGGTGAAGTCCAGCTGGTAAGAAAGGATGTTCACGCCGGCATTAAGCGCGGTGGTCGCCGGACCCGGCAAGGTCAGAGCGAAGCCAGTCTCGGCTTCTAGTTGGTAGGTTACATTTGCCGCCTGGCTCAGCGTGATTTGAGTGGTGAAGAGGAAAGTATGCGGGCATGTAGCGCTCACATCCGCCTGGTCAACCGCCAGCGAAACGCCAGTAACGGCATTGGCCGACTGCGTGGAAGTAGGTGTGCTCACGCCTGCGGTAGGGCTCGGTCCAGACGTGCTGGTAGCTGTGGGTGTTCCGGTTCCAGGCGTGGTTGTTGAGTCAGACACATTGATCTCCACATATACCAGGCTGTCGAAGAGCGTTCCACTGGCGTTCATCATTTTCCAGTAACCCGTGTACTTCCCCGGTGTGGTTGGCGCGGTTAAATTGACAGAGATATCCACGTTTTCACCGGGCGCTACCTGAGAGGGCACAGCCACCGACGCCGGCCCGCCCATTTGATTGCCATCTACCCAGGCCAGTTTATAGTCTGTCGTCCAGGTACTGCTGCCGGTATTGGCAATACGCCATGTTTTCGTGAACTGCGCCCCTGGCTGGAAAATCGTGCCATCAGGGATGGTCACGTCCGAGACATACGCAGCCTGATCCTGTCCAGTGGGTAGCGACCCGCTGGTTGGGCTGGCCTGTGGTGCCGCAGTCGTCGCCGTCAGGGTTGGCGTGGGTGGCGCCGCGGTTTCAGTTGCTGTAGCCGGCGGAGCCGTCGGAGTCATCGCCGCGATGTCCGTCAGGCGCGCGCTGGCAGTATTGGCCGCCGCGGTCATCACCATGTTCGGATCAGTGGTTGGTTCGGTAGGTGTCGCCGGTGCCGGTGATTTACAGGCTGTCAGGATGACGGCCAGTGCCAGCACGACAACGAATATGGTTTTCTTAGACAAACTTACACCTCCTGTCAGGTACAGAGACAAGTATACCCTTTAACCAGGCATGGATTAAATTGTGATGGATGTTTAGGGCTGTTGGAATATCAGGCGCCATGATCCCGCAAAACCGCCCAGGCAGGTAAACACGCTGAGATCGCGTGCCGTTTCACCTGCATTGGCCAGGCTTACTGCATAAATCACACCCTCGCTCATGTCAAAATCTGCGTAGCCCAGGCCTTGTTCTAATTGCAGACCGGTATAAAAATGGTCTTCGCCGCCATCCCAGGTTACGATAACTTCGACACCTGGGATCTGTTCTTCGGCTGCATCGAGGGCAAACACCTGGATCAAGGGTCCCGGGAGATCGGACTCGCAAATTCGTTCAGTGCTGCGCAAAACAAATGGGGCAGCCGGCGTGCTCGTTGGCGTACGTGTGGGGGTTGGGGTGGGGGTGGGGCTGGGAGTCGCCGATGGGCGTGGGGTGCGCGTGGAAGCCGTCGTGCTGGCTGATGTAGTCGCAGACGCGACCAGTTCAGATGTGGGGGTCTCTGGCGCAGGCGTAGGAGAATCCGTAGGGGTCACGCTTGGACGAGTGGTGTGTGTCAGAGTTGGTTCGGCTGTATGCGTTGGCGTGCGCACCTCTGGTGAACTCATCGCCATTGATCCAGCGCCGGAGGCCTCTCCCACAGCGGCTGCCAGCTTTCCCAATGCCTCTGCTTCTGCCTGAGAATTCCCCTCACCCAGTGTGCGCTGCGCTTGTTCAGCCAGCGCCCGGTACGGATCATCATCCTTTAGCAATTCCAGGCGCGCGCTGGCCCGCACCAGATCATGATTATATTGATAGGCCGCAGCGATCATCGCTCGATAGCGGTCTTTATAATCTGCTCTCAGCGACCCGGGGTTCGTATCGATATACTCCACTGGCTGCATCGTCCAGGCATACAGCAAGCCCAGGACTCCCCCAAGAATTATCCCGGTCAGGAGATACCAGGGGCCTCGATTTTCCCTCCTCATGGGTTTTGCCTCGTTTCCAACTGCCAGGCTTGCAAGGCTTCGGAAAATTCGCGCATCAGCGCCAGGTCGCTGTCAATATAACCATTGCGTTCCGCTGAAAGGATTGCCTGCACCACCATTTCAATCGGATCGCCCCCCAGCACAGCCAGGCGCTGCACCGCTATCTCGGGATATTGCTCAACCTGGTACGCCTCAGCCGCCATAAGCACATAATCGGTTTTGTAATCGATGCTCAACGTATCAGGCGAAGTATCAACATACTCCACCGGGCTGATCTCCCAGCCATAAAATAATCCGGCTGCAAAACCCACTATAATCGCGAGTAAGAAACGGAACCATCTGCCCATAACAGTTTTATTCTGCCACAGACCCCCACACCGGACAAGAGGCAAATATCATAGACCATATATCGTTCAGTCGATACCACAGGCTCTTGCCAGGTATCTGGGCTCGAATTCGGCCAGATTTTCTCCAAAAAATATTAAGATCATGCTTGCCTACTTACCAAATATCTTGTAAAATCAATTAGACGTCTATACATATGCGCCAGCAAGATGTAAGCGCCACCTTCGCCAGGGAGGCAACATCTATGGATATCATCAAAGTCTCTGGAACTTCCCGCACCTCCGCCGTGGCGGGCGCCATCGCCGGAGTTTTCCGCGAGAACAAACGCGCCGAAGTACAGGCAATCGGCGCCATCGCAGTCAACCAGGCTGTCAAAGCCCTGGCGCTTGCGAAGGGTTATCTCAAAGAAGATGGTTATGACATCATCTTCATGCCTGAGTTTGTTGACGTCGAGATTGACGGCAAGGTCCGCACCGCAATCAAGTTTGTTGTCGAGGCGCGCTAAGTTCTTGCGTCGCTGACAGAGCTTTGGACCGCAGACAACACAGACCTTCCCTTGTGTGAATATTCCACGCGCCGCAGGCTGGCTCCTGCGGCGTCGATTTTTAAATCAGTTATACTTATCAACCAATGATATTCGAACGATCATCCCACTCCCCTCAAAGCATCAGGCGCTTTCCTCGTCATATTCTCCTGACCATCGCACCCGGATGGCTGGTAATCTGGCTGGCAGCCTGGCTTATCTCCGGCTGCCAGGGTGAAATACCCCCCACAGTGACTGCACCAGCCAATTCTTCAAACAGCCAGATACCATTGGCAAGCAGCCCTACCAACACCTTTTCACCAACCACAACTCAATCACCAACACCCACCAACACCCCCACACCTGAGCCCAGCCTGACACCTACATTAACCTTCACACCTACAGCACTGCCATGTTGGAATTCGCCTGGCAGGGTCGAGCACGCCAGCCTCCCCAGCCAGCGCCTGCGTCTGCCTATGGAGTATGCCGTTTATCTCCCCCCCTGTTATGACGAACAGGCGCAGCGCCGTTATCCTGTGCTGTATATGATTCACGGGCAAAGCTACAACCAAGATCAATGGGATCGGCTGAACGCCGATGAAACCCTGAATAAGCTCGTTGGTGCCGGTGAGCTTTCTCCTTTTATCCTTGTGTTGCCCCGCGATCGTTCCTGGGCCCAGCCAACCGAGGATTTCTTTGGTGCCGTACTGGCGGACGAATTAATTCCTTACATCGATGACCACTATCGCACCCTGAACGAGCGTGCCTATCGCGCCGTGGGTGGTCTTTCGCGAGGGGCAGGCTGGGCAGTCCATCTGGGTTTATCGCGCTGGGAGCTGTTCGGCGCCATCGGTGCCCACAGCTTGCCAGTGTTCTGGAGTGACACCAGCCACATTCGCGCCTGGCTGGATGCCATTCCACCCGGCGAGTATCCACGCATCTTTTTGGATATCGGCGAAAAAGACCGCCCCCAAATTTTGAACTCGGCAATGTGGTTTGAAAATATACTCACCGAACGTGACATCCCGCATGAATGGTATTTGTTCCCCGGCTACCACGAAGAGGCTTACTGGCAATCGCACATCGAGCGTTATATTCGCTGGTACGCCCAGGAATGGTGATCAGGACGCTGCTGCAGGCGGCATGTTATAATCCCTCTATGGCTGAGCTAACCCCCCAGGATGTTGATCATATTGCTGATCTTGCTCGTCTCGAGCTGACCCCTGCCGAGAAGGATCTTTATCGCCAACAGCTTTCGGCAGTACTCGATTATGCCGCTCGCTTACAGGCCCTGGATACCACTGGCATTCCTCCTACCTCAAGCGTGCTCCCCCCGCGCACCGTCTTGCGCGCCGATGAGCCTGGGCAGTGCCTTACTCCGCAGGAGCTCGAAAAGAACGCCCCAGACTGGGAAGCCGGTCAATTCCGGGTTCCGCCTGTGCTGGATTAGTCAGCCACAACCGCTCTATAGTTGGCCCCACACACACATCCAATGAGCGACCCGACCGATCTGACCCTGCCCCAGACCCTGCATGGCTTACGGGTTGGTGAATTCACCAGCCTGGAGCTCACTCAGTCCTACCTGGAACGCATCCAGCGCCTGGAGCCTCACCTGCACGCCTTTATCACGGTGGCCTCCGACCAGGCTTTGGCACAGGCCCGCATCGCGGACCAGCGCTTGAATGCCTACCGGCACGGCGCCAAAACTCCCTTGCCCGCTCTTACCGGCCTTCCCATGGCTGTCAAAGATGTGTTGTGTGTGGCAGGCATGCGCTGCACCAGTGGTTCACGCATCCTGGAAAATTTTATCCCCCCCTTTAACGCCACGGTCGTCGAGCGTCTTCTGGCAGCTGGGGTCATTATCCTGGGCAAGACCAACACCGATGAATTTGCCATGGGCTCTTCTACCGAGAACTCAGCATATGGTGAGACACATAACCCCTGGGATTTAGAGCATGTGCCCGGCGGATCCAGTGGAGGCAGCGCGGCTGCCGTTGCAGCTCGTCTGGCTCCAGCAGCCCTGGGCACCGATACCGGCGGCAGCGTACGCCAGCCCGCCTCGTTTTGCGGCGTCACCGGCATCAAACCGACCTATGGGCGCGTTTCCCGTTACGGTCTGGTCGCCTATGGTTCCTCTCTGGATGTGGTCGGCGTTCTAGGTCGCAGCGTCGCTGATATTGCCCCCCTCTACCAGGTGATCGCCGGTCACGACCCTTTGGATGCTACCACCATGGACATACCTGTCGAAGGACCTTTCGGCTCAGCAGCTGCGCCTTCGGCTGGAGCCAGCCTTAAGCGTCTGCGCCTGGGTGTGCCCAAGGAATATTTTATCCAGGGTATCCAGCCTGCGGTTGAAGCAGCTGTGCGCCAGGCGATACAGACTTTCCAGACTGAGCTGCATGTTGACGTGATCCCGATCAGCCTGCCGCATACCGCATACGCCCTGCCGGTTTATTATCTGATCGCGCCAGCCGAGGCGTCTGCCAATTTAGCCCGCTTCGATGGCATCCGCTATGGCCCACGCCTGCCAGCGGATGTACTTGAAGATGTCTACCGCCGCACGCGCGGTCAGAAATTCGGTGCAGAAGTCAAGCGCCGCATCATGCTGGGTACCTACGCCCTTTCCGCTGGGTATTACGACGCTTACTACGCCCAGGCTCAAAAAGTCCGCACCCTGATCCGCCGCGATTTTGAACAGGCATTCGAACAAGTGGATCTGATCGCTGCACCGGTAGCTCCCACCACCGCTTTCCGGATTGGCGAGCATGGCGATGATCCACTGGCGATGTACCTGGAGGACGTATTCACCTTACCTGCCAACCTGGCTGGCGTACCTGGTCTGGCTTTCCCGGTCGGGTTCGATCCCCAGGGTCTACCCATCGGCATGCAGTTGATGGGCCGCCATTTTCAAGAACGCCTGTTATTCCAGGCAGCCCACGCCTACCAACAAATCACCACCTGGCACCAGAGCGTGCCAGTCCTGTAACCACAACCAGCCGCTACTGGCTGGAACCAATCTCTTTCTTTACCCATAGGAGGAAAAACAATGTTTTCCAGCTTACCCCACAGCGTGGCTGAATTCATGGATTGGCCCTGGAGCCAGATGGAACCCTATGTTGCGGAGCTTGCTGAACGGCCGTTCAATTCCGAGACGCTCTCCGCCTGGATGGCCGACTGGACACGCATTCACGATCTGATCAGCGAAATGTATTCACGCCTGTCCGTCGCTACCACCGTGGATACCACCGATAAAGAAGCCGAGCGCCGCTACAACAATTACCTGGATGAAATCTACCCGCGCGCCAATGAATGGGACCAAAAACTCAAAGAGAGGCTGCTGGCCAGCGGTTTGGAACCCAAGGGTTTCACAGTACCATTGCGCAATATGCGCACGGAGGCAGCCCTGTTCCGCCAGGAGAACCTGTCATTAGAGAGTGAAGAGCTCAAATTGGGCACCGAATTCGATAAAATCATCGGCGCTCAGACGGTTGAGTGGGAAGGCCAGGAACGCACCATTTCGCAGCTGCGCCCGGTCTATTTAGATACTGACCGGGATAAGCGTGAAGCAGCCTGGCGTTTGGGAGCCCAACGCCAGCTGGCCGATCGCCAGAAGCTCAATGAGTTATTCAATAAATTCCTGAAGATTCGCCGCCAGATGGCTGCCAACGCTGATTTCCCGGATTATCGCGCGTTTCGCTGGCAGCAATATCTGCGTTTCGATTACACCCCGGAAAATTGTCGTCAATTCCATGCCGCCATCGAACAGGTTGTGGTGCCCGCTGCCGAAAAAATTTACGAGAAGCGCCGCGCCCGCCTGGGTGTAGATACCCTGCGTCCCTGGGACCTGGATGTGGATCCCTATAGGCGCACCCCGCTGCGTCCTTTCGAAGACACCCAGGTGTTGGAAGGCACTGTGGAGAGCATCTTTCACAAGGTAGACAACCAGCTCGGCGAATATTTCAGCACCATGCGCCGTGAAAACCTGCTCGACCTGGACAACCGCAAAGGCAAAGCCCCTGGCGGCTACTGCACAGATTTTGCGACTGCGAAACGGCCCTTCATCTTCATGAATGCCGTGGGCCTCCACGATGATGTTCAGACTCTGCTCCACGAAGGCGGGCACGCCTTTCATGTTTTTGAGACAGCCAGCCTGCCTTACCACCAGCAGTTACAGGTGCCTATGGAGTTCGCCGAAGTAGCTTCCATGGCTATGGAGCTCCTGTCTGCGCCTTACCTGACAGCCGACCAGGGCGGCTTCTATTCGCCCGCCGATGCCGCCCGTGCCCGCATTGAGCACCTGGAAGGTAGTATACAATTCTGGCCTTATATGGCCGTGGTAGACGCTTTCCAGCATTGGGTGTATGAGAATCCGGACGCCGCCACCGACCCCGTCCAATGTGACCACACCTGGAAGGATTTATGGGCGCGCTTCATGCGCGGCGTGGACTGGAGTGGCCTGGAAGACGAATTGATGACCGGCTGGCATCGTAAACTACATATTTTCCAGGTGCCGTTCTATTACGTGGAATATGGTCTGGCCCAATTAGGCGCCATGCAGGTATGGCGGAATGCTATCCAGAACCAGTCTCAGGCGGTCGCCAATTACCGCAAGGCGCTGGCACTGGGTACCACCGTCACTCTGCCCGAGTTGTATGCTGCGGCAGGCGCCAAATTCGCCTTCGACCCGCTCACCCTCGGACTGGCTGTTGACCTGGCAATGAAAACCATTGATGAGCTGGAAACCGTAGGCTGATCAACATGTTTCATGCTATTCCACCACCTGTCCTGGAGCGAATGGCCTTTCTGGAGGCGCAGGATGCGCGTGACCGCCACGATGGCACGCCCCACATGCTGCGCTTGCGCCAGATCCCGCGCGAAACCGGTCAATTACTGGCGTTGCTCGCCAGCAGCGCCCCGGCGGGAGCCGTGTTAGAGGTAGGCACCAGCGCTGGTTACTCCAGTTTATGGTTATCCCTGGCCTGCCGCCAGAGTGAGCGCCGGCTGGTTACTTTTGAGCTATCGCAGGCTAAAGCCCTGCTTGCCGCAGAAACTTTTCGCCTCGCTCAGGTTGAGCCCTGGGTCGAGCTGATAAACGATGATGCCTTACTACATCTGGCTAACTATCCTCAGATAGCCTTTTGCTTCCTGGATGCCGAGAAAAAAATCTACAGCCAATGTTATGACCTGATCGTACCACGTCTGGTTCCAGGAGGCTGGCTGATAGCCGATAACGTCATCAGCCATGCCGAAGAGCTTAAGCCCATGATCCAGCAAACCCTGAGCGACGAGCGCGTGGACGCCATGATTATATCGATTGGAAAGGGTTTGCTGGCCTGTCGCAAGCCCTAACCCAGGTCTAAAAAGAGGAGTGAGGTATCGATGGACTATGTCAATCTTGGCCGCAGTGGCTTGAAAGTATCCCGCATCTGCCTGGGCATGATGACTTACGGCACCTCCAAGTGGCGCCCGTGGGTATTGGACGAAGAAGACAGTCGCCCGTTCATCCGCCAGGCGCTGGAAATGGGGATTAACTTTTTTGATACCGCCGATATGTACTCGCAAGGCGTTAGCGAGGAAGTAACCGGGCGCGCCTTGCGCGATTTTGCCCGCCGCGATGAAGTCGTGATCGCCACCAAGGTATTCCATCCCACCGGTGATAAACCCAACCAGCGTGGAAACTCACGCCTGCACATCATGCAGGCCGTGGATGCCTCCCTGCGCCGCCTGGGCACCGACTATATCGATCTCTATCAGATCCACCGTTGGGACCCTGAAACACCCATTGAAGAAACCATGCAAGCCCTGCATGATGTGGTCAAAGCCGGAAAAGCGCGCTACATTGGCGCCTCCAGCATGTACACCTGGCAGTTTGTCAAAGCGCAGTATGTGGCTGACCTGTACGCTTGGACACGCTTCATTTCCATGCAGAACCACTACAACCTGATCTACCGCGAAGAAGAACGCGAGATGCTGCCCTTCTGTCGAGCAGAGCAGATCGGGGTTATCCCCTGGAGCCCTCTGGCGCGCGGTTTCCTGGTGGGCGGTCGTAAACAGCCCGGCGAAGGCCCAACAGAACGTGCCCGCACCGATAGTTATGCACATGATATGTACTATCGCGAAAATGATTTTTTGATCCTGGAGCGCTTATTGGATCTGGCAATCCGCCTGGGAATCCCAGCGGCTCAGGCAGCTCTGGCATGGGTGCTGCACCAACCGGGGATTACCGGGCCGATCATCGGCGCCAGTAAGATGTACCAGCTTGAAGAAGCCGTCGGCGCCTTGGATATTCATCTCTCCGCGGAGGATTTGCATTTCCTGGAAGAGGCCTATACCCCCCATCCGATCCTGGGGCATTAAGTCACTTGCATGCAACCCCGCATCAAAAAGTGGTGTCGAGAGTGTAATTACATCTCGACACCACTTTTTTGATCAGCCGTCTTTCCGGGGATTTCACTTGGGATATGATCTTGTGCGCTCGCCCTTAAAACAGGCAGCTTTGTAAGGGTATAATACCTCTACCAGATAAGCTCTAACATTACCTATTCAGAAGGGGAACCCTCATACAATATGACCAACACGCTTAAGATCGTTATTCCCATGGCTGGACTGGGCACTCGCCTCCGCCCGCACACCTGGAGCAAGCCCAAACAGTTAGTCAGCGTCGCCGGCAAAGCTGCCCTGGACCACGTCCTGGATTCGGTCTCCAGCTTGCCACCGGATACCGAAGTTGAGCTCATCAATATCGTCGGCTATCTTGGCGACCAGATTGAAGCCTATATCCGCGCCCATTACCCGGAAAAGAAAGCCCACTTCGTGGTTCAAGAAAACCCTCTGGGCCAATCCCACGCCATCCAGCTTGCCCAAGAATATCTGCACGGTCCAATGCTGATCGTGTTCGCCGATACGCTCATCGATACTGATCTTTCACAATTGAACAATGAAACCGCCGATGCGGTGGCATGGGTGCATCCGGTAGAAGATCCGCGCCGCTTTGGAGTGGCTGAATTAGGCTCCGACGGGCTGGTACACCGCCTGATTGAAAAACCGCAGGAAATGAACAATAACCTGGTGGTGGTCGGCTTCTATTATTTCAAGCGCGCCGAAGATTTGCTGGAAGCCATTGAAGAACAGATGCAGCGCAAAACCCAGCTCAAGGGCGAATATTTCCTGGCAGATGCCATCAATATTCTGCTCGAGCGCGGCCTGAAAATGCGCACCCAGGAAGTGGATATCTGGTTAGATACCGGCACTCCCGAATCCTTGCTCGAAACCAACCGCTACCTCCTGACCAATGGTTCAGACAACAGCGCCTCAACCATAGTCGGGCCGGACGTAGTGCTGCTGCCGCCGGTTTTCATCCACCCCAGCGCCCAGATTAAGAACTCGATCATTGGTCCCAATGTCTCAATTGGCGCTGGCTGCCTTGTGGAAAACAGCATCATCAGCGATTCCATCCTCGAAGATGAAGCCCAGACCAGCCGCGTGATCCTGGAAAGCTCTCTGGTGGGACGCTGCGCCCAGATCTCGCGGCGCGCCGGCATCATCAACGCTGGCGATAACACCACGGTGATCCTGTAGAGCTCTCCAGCCTCCACACCCTGCATAGCCCACCATGCCAGATTGCGTTATCTGCAGTTCTTAAATAAATTACAAGGAGCAAAAATGAATCGATCCTATCTTGCCCGTCATGTCGCTACCCTAAAGCCCTCTGGCATCCGTAAATTTTTTGACATCGCTGCAACAATGGACAACGTGATTTCCCTCGGTATTGGTGAGCCAGATTTTGTCACCCCACCGCCGATAGTTGAGGCGGGTATCCGCTCGCTGCGCGCCGGCGAAACCCATTACACGTCCAATCACGGATTGATCGAGCTGCGCAAAGAACTTTCCGATTATCTCCAAAAAACGTATGGCATTGCCTACGATCCATCCAACGAGATCGTAGTTACTGTAGGCGTATCAGAAGCCCTATACCTCTCCATGACTGCCGTGCTCAATCCTGGAGAAGAAGTAATTATTCCCACGCCCTGCTTTGTCTCTTATCAGGCCGAAGTCACCCTGGCAGGGGGTGTCCCGATCGAAATTCCGACCTATGCTGAAGATGGATTCATGATGCGCCGCGCGGCCCTGGAGGCCGCCATCACCCCGCGTACCAAAGCCATTCTGATCGGCTATCCCAACAACCCGACCGGAGCTGTCGCCTCCCGCCAGGCTATGTTGGAAATTGCCGAAGTTGCAGCCGCGCATGATCTGGTGGTGATCTCGGATGAGCTGTACGACCAGTTAGTGTATGGTGTTGAGCATGTTTGCTTCCCCGCTTTGCCTGGCATGCGCCCACGCACCCTCTTGCTGGGCGGCTTCTCCAAAAACTATGCCATGACTGGCTGGCGCATTGGCTTTGCAGCCGGGCCTGTTGAGCTCATTGAAGGCTTGGTTCGCATACACCAATACACCATTATGTCCGCCCCCACCACCGCCCAGGCCGGCGCGCTGGAAGCCCTGCGCAATGGGGCGCCCCACGTGGAGGAGATGCGCCAGGAATATGACCGGCGGCGCAAGCTGATCGTAGCCGGATTCAACCAGCTTGGTTTGCCCACTTTTGAGCCGCACGGCGCATTTTATGCCTTTCCGAATATTCGCGCCTCCGGCATGGACGAAGACACATTCGCCCAAAAATTAATTGCTGAAGAGCGCGTGGCGATGATTCCCGGAACAGCATTCGGCCCAGGCGGTGAGGGGCATGTACGCTGTTCCTACGCTACCAGTTACGAAAAATTAGAAGAAGCCTTGCATCGCATAGAGCGCTTTATGCACCGCTACGGTTAACTTTTGGCTGATAAAAATTCACTGGTCATGGAATACGAAGCCGTTATCGGTTTAGAAGTCCACGCCGAGCTGCAGACGCGCACCAAAATGTTTTGCGCCTGTCCGGTAGTCGATTCCACGCAAACCGCGCCCAACACTGCCGTTTGCCCGGTATGTGCAGGCATGCCCGGCGTGCTGCCGGTGATCAATGCCCAGGCGGTCATGTATGCCCTCAAAGTCGCCCTGGCCTTGCAGTGCGAGATCGCTCAAACCAGTATCTTCGCCCGTAAGAATTATTTCTACCCCGACCTCCCCAAAGGCTACCAGATTTCACAGTACGAACAACCCCTGGCGGTCAATGGAAAGTTGGAATTCAGCACGCCCCAGGGTTTGCGCAGCGTGCGCATCCGTCGCGTACACATCGAAGAAGACACCGGCAAACTGACTCACCTGGGCGATCCACAGGGAAAAGATCCCCAAAACCCCGCGCGCTCCCTGGTCGATCTGAACCGCGCTGGCGTCCCACTTCTGGAAATCGTCTCCGAACCAGACCTGTACAGCGCCGAAGACGTACGCCTCTATGCCATGGCATTGCGCTCCATCCTGCGTTACCTGGGGGTGAACTCGGGGGATATGCAAAAAGGAGTGCTGCGTATTGAGCCAAATATCTCGGTGCGCCCCCCTGGCAGCCCGGTTTTGGGCACGCGCACCGAAATAAAAAACCTGAACAGCTTTCGGGCGCTTGAACGCTCGGTCGCTTTTGAAATCACGCGCCAGAGTGACCGCCTGCGCCAGGGACAGCGGGTGATCCAGCAAACCATGGGCTGGGATGATCAACTCGCAGTAACGATCCCCCAACGCAGCAAGGAAGATGCTGACGATTACCGCTATTTTCCCGAACCTGATCTACCACCCCTGGTAATTGACCCACACTTGATCGAACAGGTGCGCGCCGAGCTGCCCGAACTGCCCGGAGTGAAACACCAGCGCTTCATCCAGCAGTATGCCCTGTCTGAGTACGACGCCAGCCTGTTGGTCGCAGAACAGGAAGTCGCCGAATACTATGAACAGGTTGTCCAGGCCGCACCCGAAGCCAGCCCCAAGATAATCGCCAACTGGATCACTGGCGAGCTCTTTAGCCTGCTGAATCAAGCCGGGGCAAGTATTGCTGCTGCTCCCCGCGCAGCCGAGTTTGCCGCGTTAATTGCCCTGGTCGTGCATGGCGAGCTCAACCAGAATACAGCAAAGACCGTGCTGGCTGAAATGTTCCATCTTGGCACGAACGCTGCCAGCATCATCGCTGAGCGCGGTTTAGGGCAAATATCCGATACGGGGACCATTGCCGGGCTGGTCCAGGAGGTTCTGGCGCAGTACCCTGAGCAAGTGCAGCAGTATCGCTCTGGCAAACTCAGCCTGGAGCGCTGGCTGTTTGGTCAGGCGATGCGCGCCGCTCAGGGCAGGGCTAATCCGCAGGTGCTGCAAGAAGAACTTGATCGCCAGTTGAATATCTAATTGAGGAAGCAAGCATCTTCTGGATATGCTATTCGTCACTTGACGCACCGGTTAACACTGGTTACCCTTAAGCATGCTGATAAGCAGTTGAACACAAACCGAGAGATTATTGTTCATGCGAACTTACAGCATAATACCCCTCATAAATAGCGGGCGCCATACCGTGGTGCCCGTTTAGTTCTTAACCAAATTAGGGCTTATGCACCGTGCGGGAGGTCTGCGATTTCTCCTGAGCTGCGTAGCTCCCACAAAATTAATATCTGATGGAGGAGTAAACTCGAATGGCTGAATTGATCAATGCGTTTAAGATGGCCCAAAGCCAGTTTGACCACGTGGCATCCCAGCTAAACCTGGACCCGCAGGTGTCCGAGATCTTGCGCTGGCCCACCCGGGAATTCAAATTCATGGTCCCCGTCCGCATGGACGATGGCGCGATCCGCGTATTCTTTGGCTATCGCGTGCAGCACAACGATGCCCGCGGCCCCGCCAAAGGTGGCATTCGCTTTCACCCTTCGGAAACCATGGATACCGTCCGCGCCCTCTCCATGTGGATGACCTGGAAATGCGCCGTGGCAGATATCCCTCTGGGTGGTGGCAAAGGTGGCGTGGCAGTTGATCCAGCAACCCTTTCAATTTCCGAACAAGAAAAACTGTGCCGTGGCTGGATCGATCAGATCTGGCGCAATATTGGACCACGCCAGGATGTTCCCGCTCCCGATGTAGGCACCAACCCGCGTATGATGGGCTGGATGATGGACGAATACTCCAAACTGGTGGGTCAGTACACCCCGGGTGTGATCACCGGCAAGCCCGTCGGTGGTGGTGGCTCTCTGGGGCGCAAAGAAGCCACCGGCTATGGAGTAATTTATACCGTGCGCGAAGCGATGAAGCATTTGAAGATCGATTCGACCAAAACGGTGGCCGCAATTCAGGGCTTTGGCAATGTCTCGCAGTTTGCTGCGATTGGCTTCACCGAGCTCCTTGGCGGCAAGGTAGCCTGTGTCTCCTACTGGGATCGCAAAGATCGCGCCTCCTACACCATCCTGCATCCCGATGGGATTAATCCACGCTACCTGCAGTCCATCACCGACACCTACGGGGCAATCGACAAAGACGAAGCGGTTAAATCTGGCTATCGCATCGAATCCGGTGACGCCTGGATTGAGCAGGATGTGGATGTGCTCATCCCTGCCGCATTGGAAGGGCAGATTAATGGCGAGACCGTTAAACGCATCAGTGATCGCGTGAAGCTGGTCGCCGAAGGCGCCAATGGCCCCACCACGCAAGAGGCAGATGCGGTTTTCGTTCAAAACAATATCTTCGTTATCCCCGATTTCCTGTGCAATGCCGGTGGTGTAACCGTCTCTTACTTCGAAGGCGTCCAGAACGACATGAACTTTTACTGGACGAGCGAAGAAGTCCTGCAGAAGCTGGACACAAAAATCACCCAGGCATTTCACAATGTTGTCAATATGGCAGAATCCGAAAAAGTTTACATGCGCGATGCCGCTTACATGGTAGCCATTGATAAGGTTGTCAAAGCCATGGAGCTGCGCGGTTTAATCTAAGTCAGTAATACACCTTTTTTCATCGCCAACAGCTCGTAGCCGGGTTGTTGGCGATGAAGTTTAACAGATCGCCCCCATACTGAATTAATCTTATATAATCAAGGTATATCTCACACTGGGGTTTAGAACGCTTGCAGCCATTTCAGGAGAGCAGATTGACCATGTTATCACCCGAAAACATGCGCACCCTCCTAATCATTACGATGATTGCAGTTGCCTTGATCGCCGTCTTATACCTGCGCCGTCGTAAGCTCAGCTTTACCGGTTATCTGTGGTGGGGCGCCTTGATCTTCCTGCTGCCTATCCTGGGTCCAATTTTGGTGATTGTGGCTGCACCGGGAACGGCCAAAGCCCCGACCAGGCAGGTGCACAGAGCTGCTGCTCGATGATTTTCAGTCTATTCCTCCCACAGGCGCTTCATTGCCCACCTTTGGGTTAATCATTAATACATTCCTGACCCCACCATGCTCATTTTGCGCCGCTTCTATTTCTATCTGGCTTCTGCATTAAGCCTGCTTCTTGTTTTGTCCGGGGGCATCGCCGCCGCAAAACTATGGTTTTCCAGCCCGGACCCCGCATTCCCTTCCGACCAGATTGCCCTCTCCCTGGCTTACATCATGGTAGGATTGCCTGCGCTGGTCTGGCACTGGAGCCTGCAGCAGCGCCGTATTCGTCAAAATCCAGACGAAGCCGCTGCACCAGAACGGGTGCTTTTCCTGTACAGCATCCTGCTGACGACCCTCTTCACGGTAATCTTAAATGTCCTGGCTCTGGTAAACCAGTTCATAATCAATATGTTGGGCGTACCCGGAGAGCTGGCTTTGCTCGGAACAGGCCAGACCCTGACCGAATGGCTGGCGGCCATCCTGTTATGCAGTATCGCAGCCGCATATTTCTTCCACATCCTTCAGCAAGATGCCTCTAGCAGAACACCTGATGCAGCCTGGAAGCGGGTGCGCGAGGGCTACCGCTACAACTGGCTCTTGTTCAGCCTGGGTTTGTTATTGATCGGCCTGCAGCAGACGGTTCAGTTTATCCTAGAGCTGCCGTTGATCAGTGGTCCAGCCGAACGCGCTGCCCTTGGGAATGGCCTGGCGTTTATTCTGATCGCGGCTCCCTTATGGGTGACTTTTGAACGGGCTATCCAAAAGAGCTCGTCCGATCCGGTTCAGCGCTCCGAAGAAGTCCAGTTGAGTTTCAATTCAGGCATTTATTTGATCCTTTCGACCGGTCTGCTCCTCTGCCTGGCTGCGGTAGTCAGCGCTTCACTTCAAGCATTATTTCAAAATAGCACGGCTCAATGGCTGGCGGATGCCACCTTGCCGCTGTCAATGGGTATTCCTTTAGCAGCCATCTGGTTTACTTACCAACGTTCGCTCCACAACGTGCTGATTGGCTCGCATATCGACCCTTTCCGCTCCCGCCTGAAGCGTACCATGTACTATAGCTTTGCCTGGATTGGCCTGGTAGCCGCCCTGGCCGGGTTGCTGTTCCTGATCAACAACCTGATCAGCCTGGCATTACAAAGCACTCTCGTTCAGTTGCAGGCCTGGAGCGCGCAGACCACGCAGCAAATCGCACGTTCGATATCTGCCATTGCAATCGGCCTGCCGCTCTGGTTCTATACCTGGCGCAAGGCCTCTGGCGAGGCCAGACTCGATTCTGAGATTGGCGAGTCCGCCCACCAGGCGCGCACCTACCAGCTTTACATGAGCGCAGTTGTATTGATTGGTTTGACAGGCGTTGTCGCCAGCACGGTCTGGCTGGTGTATCAAGTCGCCAGGGCAATCCTGGATGGACTGCTCGCCTCCAGCCTTTTAAACAGCCTGGCGCCGGCAGCCACCCTGCTGGTATTCGCCTTACTGTTGGCTTACCACTGGAAAATTCAACAAGGCGAGCAGCGCCAGGCAGCACGCGCCCACAGCCGCCGCTACGCCCTGTTTCCAGTCCTGATTCTGGTTCCAGAAACCTTGCCAACCGATCAAATCCCTACTGTTGATTTCGGGACTACCCTGGCGGTTGCACTGGAGCGGGAGATGCCAGGTCTGCCGATTGCCATGCATGTCTATACCAGCGGCGCTCCCGACGAAACATTATCGGCCGCTAAGGCTGTGATCATACCCTCTCGCTTATTGACCAGACCACCCGAATCGATCTCGCTCTGGTTGCAGGGGTTCAACGGGGCTAAGCTGGTCATCCCAGAAGCCAGCCGGGATTGGTACTGGTTCGGTGCAGACCACAGCCTGGCCTACCTGGCGCGTAGAGCCGCACGTAAGATCCGAGTTCTGGCTGAGAATTCAGGCAGTCGGCGCAGTTGACCGGATTGTTGGTAAAATAGAGTTGAAGAATCCTCGCTGTGGTATGGGAAACTATCTTCAGGAGAAACCGCCATCATGAAAGTATCTGTCTTGCAAGAAAATCTGGCCCATGGACTGAGCATTGTCTCACGCGCCGTTTCGCCGCGCAGCACGCTGCCAGTGTTGGCAAACGTGTTGATCGCAACTGACGAAGGGCGTCTGCGCCTGTCAGCCACCAATCTGGAACTGGGTATAACGTGTTGGATCGGCGCTAAAATCCAGGAGGAGGGCTCAACGACGGTACCTGCCCGGGCATTTACCGAGCTAATCGGTACACTTGCAGACAAACAGGTGGATATGGCGCTGACCGTGCGCACCCAAACGCTAAATGTGCGCTCGGGTGCTTCCAACACAAACCTGAAATGCATTGATTCTCAAGAATTTCCACCCATGCCGGTTGTGGACAGTGCTCTGGGTATCCAGATCAACATCGTCGACCTCAAAGAAATGATCCAGCAGGTGGTCTTTGCGGCTTCCAATGATGAGGCCCGTCCAATCCTGACCGGTGTATTAATCAACCTGCGCGAAAATCAAATCACGATGGCCTCAGCAGATGGTTTCCGTCTATCGGTGCGTAAAGCAGAACTTTCCACACCGGTTTCCCACCCGGTTAACGCTGTGATCCCCGCCCGTGCCCTCGGCGAGCTGGCGCGCGTCTCCGGCGATGGCGATAAAGCTGTCACCATGCTCCTCCCATCGGGGCGCGGACAGGTGATTTTCCGCACCAAAGACGTAGAGCTGGTCTCTCAATTGATCGAAGGTAACTTCCCGGATTACGAGCAGATCATCCCGCGCCGCTTCGAAACCCGGGCTGTGCTCTCCACAGCCGCCTTCTTGAAGGCTTGTAAACAAGCCGAGATCTTCGCCCGTGAGGGCACCCACATCGCTCGCATCCATATCTCCACTGGGGGCGAGTTGCAGCCAGGCACCGTAGAAATCTCCGGTCAATCAGACGAGACCGGTTTCAACCAGAATGTCGTCGATGCTTCGATTGAAGGCGACACATTATTGATCGCTTTCAATGTGCGTTTTATGCGCGAGGTGCTCGAAGTCATCAAGACACCCAATGTAGCCCTGGAAGTCACCACCGATACCAGCCCCGGCGTGATCCGCCCGGTGAGCGGTCCCGGAGATGACAACTTCCTGCATGTGATCATGCCCATGCATTTGGGAAGCTGAACCCAAACACCCATTGGATAGCACTGCAGGTTGGCTGATGACAAGTACGCCAACCTGCAGTTTTTAGCAACGACCTGGAAATAACCAACCATGACCCTGTTGCCCGCTTCATCAGACCGGGCCCTGAGTATCTACCTGGCGCTGGCCCAATATCCGATTCTCAGTACCCAGATCCGCTCACGCATGCGCCGTGAACTGTTCAAGCGCGGCGTGATCACCCCCCAGGCTTTTGAAACGGAAGTACGCGAAAAGGCTATCCGCTCCCAGGCACTGGAAGGGATGCACGATCCTTTTTCAGAAGAACCAAATGAGTTGTGGGAGACCCGCCTTTCGCGCGTTCGCGATCACCTGACCGATTTTTACTTTGCCTATAATTTACCCTACGATCTTTTTGAAACGATCGTTGTGCAGACCCTAACCGAACGCGGCGCAAACAGCGAAGAATTGCTGGTATCGTTCAACCCGGAGCTTGCGCCACAGACCATGCTCTTCGAGCAAGCGCAGGCCATTGAAAAGCTCCCCCCCGAGCGGCGCGCTCAGGCAGACGCACGCCTGCAAGAGATCAAAGTCGTCTTAATCCGCACCCTGATTAGCGACCAATTGGCTTATCTGAAAATCGCTAAAGAATGGTTCACCATCGCCGACCTGGTCGAGATCCGCAACCGCAAAATCGGGCAGGGAAAAATCGGTGGAAAATCCGCCGGAATGCTGCTGGCGGCGCGCATCCTGGTGGATGTCGGCGGGGAGGATATTCGCGACCACCTACACATCCCCGAATCCTTTTTTATTGGTGCAGATCTTACCTACAGCTTTATGTCTATGAATGGTTTGCTGCATTGGGGCGACCAGAAATACAAAACTGAAGCCCAAATCCGGGCTGAATACCCCCTGTTGCAAAAGGAATTTCTCGCTGGAGAGATGGCGACGGATATCCTCGACCGCTTGCGCCATCTGTTGGAGCAGGTCAAATCCAAGCCCCTGATCGTGCGCTCATCCAGTCTGCTGGAGGATAACTTCGGCACCTCTTTTGCCGGAAAATATGAGAGCCATTTCTGCCCCAATCAGGGTACACCCGAACAGAACCTGCGCGATCTTACGAAAGCCATCACCAGTATCTACGCCAGCATCCTCAACCCCGATGCCCTGCTCTACCGGCGCGCCCGAGGCCTGCAGGACTATGACGAGCGAATGGCTATCTTGATCCAGGTGGTAGAAGGACAGCAGATGGGGCGCTATTATTTACCCCATGCCGCCGGAGTAGCCTTCAGCCGAAACCTTTACCGCTGGTCTCCACAGATCCGCCGCGACGATGGTTTCATGCGCCTGGTGTGGGGGTTGGGAACGCGCGCCGTGGACCGGGTGGGCAATGACTACCCGCGCCTGGTTGCCCTCAGTCACCCATTGCTGCACCCAGAAGCATCCACCAAAGCGATCCGTCGCTATTCTCAACAGTACGTGGATTTAATCGATCTGGATGACAATACTTTTAAGTCACTGCCCGTCAAAGAAGTACTGACCCCCCGCTATCCACCCCTGCGCTATCTGGTTCAGATTGACCAGGGAGGTTACCTGGCCCCCCTGCGCACGATGCTGTTGGATGGGAGGACAGACCAGGTCGTGCTTACCTTCGATGGGCTGCTGCGCCGCACTCCCTTCGCTGAGCGTATGTCCCACATGCTGCGTATTTTGGAGCGTCATTATCGTGCCCCGGTGGATACCGAATTCACCATTGAAATTAAAGATCCCCTCACGCTAAACCCTGAAGTACAAATCACCCTCCTGCAGTGCCGGCCCCAGAGTCAGCTTCAGGAGAGTCGCGCCGAGCTGCCTGTCTCTTTGCGCGAACAAGACATCATCTTCTCCACAAAGCGTTTAGCGCCCGAAGGCATGGTTGAGAAAATTCGTACTGTGGTCTTTATTACCCCAGAAGGTTACTTTTCTCTGCCCTCACAGACAGAGCGCTCTTCCCTGAGCCAGGCGATCAGCCACTTGAATGCCTCCCTGGTGGGGGTAAATTTCATCATTATTGGTCCGGGGCGTTGGGGCACCTCCACCCCTGACCTGGGAGTTAACATTGGCTATGGGGATATCTATAACGCCCGCGCCCTGGTTGAGCTGGCCGGCGAGGGGATTGGTCCTGCTCCAGAGGCATCCTTTGGCACGCACTTCTTCCAGGACCTGGTGGAATCCAATATCTATCCACTGGCTGTTTATCTGGATGACGAAGACGCGGTCTTCAACCGCCCCTTCTTCTATGATACACCCAACCGCTTGCTGGACTTGCTGCCAGACACCGGGCATCTCAGCGCCAGCCTGCGTGTGATCGATGTCGCCGCATTTCGCCCCCACCATCACCTGAACCTGGTCATGGACGGCGAACAAGGTCGCTCGGTTGCCTTTCTCGTGCCGGATTGATCGGAGGAGCGCATGAAAAAATATGTGGCCGTGGCTGGAAATATTGGCGTGGGCAAATCCACCCTGGTGGCTCTGTTATGTGAGCGCCTGGACTGGGAACCCTTTTATGAACCGGTTACCGAAAACCCTTACCTTGAAGATTTTTATCGCGACATGCGCACCTGGGCTTTCCACTCTCAGGTATTTTTCCTGACTCGCCGGCTGCGCGCCCACCGCCAGCTAATGGAACATCCCGGCTCGGTTGTCCAGGATCGCAGTGTTTATGAAGATGCCGAGATCTTCGCCATGAATTTATATCGTCAGGGTTTGCTGGGAGGGCGCGATTACACAGCCTACTACGAGCTTTATTCTGTCCTGACCGAGTTCCTGCCACCCCCCGATCTGGTAGTTTACCTGCGCGCTTCGGTGCCCACTCTGGTGAAACGCATCCAGAACCGCGCTCGCGCTTACGAGCGCCAGATTTCAGCCGACTACCTGGCCCAGCTTAATGTGCTGTACGAAGAATGGATTGCGCGCTTTAGCCTGTGCCCCGTGTTAACCGTACCCGCCGACACTCTGGACTACGTCTCCAACACCAGCCATATGGATCTGGTAGTCAGTAAAGTCCTGGATAAATTGATGGGCAAAGAAGAAGTTATATTTGATGGGGAATACAACCAGGGCTGATTTAGCTCGGCGGCGTTAGCGGGGTCATGCGCTCCCCACAAAACTGGCAAAAAGCAGCCTCTGGAGCATTGTCTTTCCCGCAGGCCGGGCAAGCCTTACGCGTGCTGGCGGGCAACTGACGAGCTTTTTTACGTTTTGGCAGGCGTGGCAGTCGCGCGGTCAGCCGCGCCGCCAGCTCTTTCCCGCGCCCGAAAGCCTGCCCATACAGCGCCTTCATCTGCCCCCGCGAGACATGCCGCCCTGTCAGATACCACTGCAAGACCACATTCCCGGCGACATAAGTCCCCGAATAAGCCACCGCCACCTTGGGGACAATCCCCCAGGCGGGCACCAGCCCGATCAGGCTGCGTGCCACCTGGCGCCAGATGAAACCGCTCCCCAACACGCTCCCAAACTCAGCGATGTAATCTTGCCAGTGCGTCGACATTCCCAGGGTCAGCCCCAACTTGTACACCAGGTAAGCCTGATTTTTCGTCAGCACCACCATATCGGTTATATACAGAGGAATACCGAGGACAGGCACCACTTCGGCGACCCCGGTGCTGATCGAATAAGCTGCATTGGAAACGCAGGTATCGTTGATCAAACGCCGGGCTGCCGGGACACGAAATAGCGGGTAATGCCGTCCGAGAGAAAGGTGTTTATCCGACAGCAGGTCCAACACCGCCGCGGCAAACTGATCCAGCAGCAAGCGCGTGTTATGCACGCTGCCATGCACAACCCGCCGTTGTCCCCAGCTCAGCCAGGCTGTGCTGGCAGCCGGCGTAGAGTCCTGCGCGTAATTAAAGAACACCACCACATTCCGGTTGGCTTGTGACCAGCTCTGCACGATATCCTTGTATACGGGGGCGCTTTCTTCACCCGCCTGGATTACCAATACTAGCAGATCAGGCTCCCCAACCTGATTGGCTTGCTCCAGGCTCAGGACGGGTAGATTGATCAACGTCTCCAGGTCAGGGCGGGACGGATCCTGCACCATGCGCGCGGCTAATTCTTGCACGCCCGATCCAGCCTCGCCCACCAACACAATCCGCACCGGGCGTAGAGCCTGGTCGCGCAGGGGGCGCAAATCAACTTCTTTCACCGTATTCCAGAAATTACTTAATGCTGAGACTTTCGCCATGGGTAATCCTTATTCAAAGGCGGTTTGCAAGCTTACTAACCCAAGTATACATGACAAATCGCGCTGCGTTATGTGGAACTAACAGCCCTGGATTTTCGTCTTTGGATAAGGCGCTCAGTTTTTGTGATCTTTTCGCGCGCTCCACGCCCAATCAATCGACCGGAGCGCTATGCTATACTTAACTGTAATCCAATCGAGCAGGACTGATGCACTCGATCTTCTGACCTGCCTCAAACAAAAAAGGGAGACCCGTTTATGAACCTTAGACAAAATAAACCAAGCGCGGCACAGCCTTCACCGCACACATCCGGACCCCGGCGCCTGCTGTTCATCACTGCTCTGGTGATCTTCAGCCTGCTGTGGAGTGTGGGCATGCCCGCACCCAATGCAAAAGCCGCCCCAGATGCCCCCGCCGCCCCTGCTGTGGATGGTATTTATCTTTGGGATTTAGAACGCGTCGACGCTCCGCCAGCCTTCTCCAATATGACCGACCGCAGTCTGGCCCTGGACCGCTCTGACCGTCCCCATCTCGCTTACGGGGGTGATCATCTGTACTATACCTGGCATGACGGCACCCAATGGCGTCAGGAAATAGTCGATGCAGGCCTGGGTGTGGGTGAATATGCCTCCATCGCAGTGGATTACGATTATGGCGTGCATATCGCTTATTACGATGCCACCAACGGACAGCTAAAATATGCCCTGCGCAGAAATAATTCCTGGACGCTCCGTGTAATCGATCAGCCCACCACAACCACTACCAGCGTGGACGTCCTGTCCGAAACCGCCCAACCCTGGGAGCAAACCGAGCGTCCATGGCGTGACCCCGACTTGCTCGGCAGTCAGGCAGTGGCTGCCACGACGGCCGGCGGCGTGGGCATGTACACTTCGATTGCCGTAGACAGCGACGACTACCCTCATATCAGTTACTATGATGCCGATAATCGCGACCTCAAATATGCCCGCTGGGATGGTGTTACCTGGGATATTGAGCGCGTCGACAGCAATGATAACGTCGGAAAGTACTCCTCTCTGGCCCTGGACGGGGACGACGATCCCCATATCGCCTATTATCACGACACCCAGGACTCTTTACGCTACGCCAGCAAGACTTCCGGCGATTGGGATATTGATTCCGTTGATATAGGGTCGGATGAAGAGCGAGTGTACCCTGGGCCGTATAGCTCTCTGGCGGTCTCCAGCAGCGGCAGGCCCTATATCAGTTACTACGAATTCGATCTGGACACCGGTGAGGGCTTTCTCAAATACGCCACCTACACCAGCAGTACCTGGCTGAAAGAATATGTGGAGAACGACGAGGGCGACGACGTCGGTTTGTATACCTCGATCGCTTTGAATAACGATGGCGTCCCGGGCATCAGCTATTACGATGCCGAAAACCAAAACCTCAAGTACGCTGACCGCGCCGGGGGCACATGGGATATCGATACTGTGGTTTCCAGCGGGGTTACCGGGTTATACACCTCCATGGTCTACGATGGCAGTCGCCCGCGTATCAGCTATTACGACTCAGGCCTCGGCGCGCTGATGTACACTGCCTGGGATGGTGATGAATGGATTTTCACAACCCTGGCAGCCTCGCGGGATGTCGGACTGTCAACTTCGCTCGCACTGGACGCTGCTGGCGCACCCCACATCAGCTACTTCAATGACAGCACCGATGACCTTAAATTTTCTTCCTGGATCGGCGCATCCTGGTTGATCGAAGAGCTGGACCTGAACGCTGCCGGGTCTTACAACTCGCTGGCGTTAAGCGCCGCGGGTGACCCGCGTATAGCCTATTATCGCTCCGGAGATTTATGGTACGCTGCCTGGTCCTCCGGGTTGTGGTACTTCGTGCCCGTTGATTCCGACAATGATGTCGGTCAATATACCTCGCTGGCGCTCGATTCAGCCGGCAATCCCCACATCAGCTACTACGACGCCACCAATGACGATCTGCGCTACGCCTTCTGGACCGGCAGCGCATGGGTCAAACAAACCATCGATTCAGACGGCGATGTCGGTCAATACACCTCCATCGAAATGGATGGCTACAACAACCCGCATATCGCTTATTATGATGCGACCAACCAGGACTTGAAATACATTTATCGCGATACAGGCGGTACCTGGCACAGAGAGGTCGTCGACGCTGATGGAAGCGTTGGGCAGTATGCTTCACTGGTCCTGGAGATCACCGGTCGCGCTCATATCAGCTATTACGCAGCTACTTATGCTGATCTGCGTCATGCCGCCCGTCTGGCTCCGGGGAGCTGGGTAATCACGACCCTGGACGACAGCAATGCGGTTGGTGAATATACCTCCATCGCCATCGAACCCGCCCAGTTTATCCATATCAGCTACTACGACGCCACCAATAAAGACCTCAAATATATCCGCCAGACCTCGAATGGCTGGGTGAGCTCAATTGTGGATGCGAACGGGGATGTAGGCAAATTCTCTACACTGGCAGTCACCGTCTTTGGTGAGCCGCGCATCAGCTACTATGATGCCACCAGTGGACACTTGAAGTACGCCGCGGGAACGCAGCCCTCCTACTGGCTGCACCTGCCGCTGCTCAAGCACTGATCCAATTTAAGGTTTACGCAGCTGGCGATAGTCTGTACTGCGTAATGCCTGCAAACAAAAAAAGCGGAGGCTGGTATTGGTTCCAGTCTCCGCTTTTTATATCACCTGAGCATTTCAGGAAAAGCGCCCCGAGCGTTGCATGCGATTCCTGACGCGCACAAACAGCCAGGCCGCCGTCATCGTGGGCAGCACCTGGGTTCCCGGGATCAAACTCTCCACCATCGTCACCCCCCGCAGCGGCTTCAGACCCAGATAGCCCAGCACCACCCAGGCGAACGGTGCTGACAGGAAATCCAGGCTCAGATCAAGCAAATCCAACAACACCACCACAGCCAGGGGGGTAGCTTGCAGCGCAGTCATGAAATCTGCCTCTGGGGGCAGCTGGATGCGCTTGACCCGCCAGATCACCCAGATCAATAGCAAAATCGCCAATCCCAGGCTGACTCCTACAAAGATCCCCAACGCCGTCAGGATGAGTTTAATATCTATATTCGAAAAATCGGGGGTCATACGCTCCCTCCGCCAGTTCTGCATCTGGGGCTTTCAGGTTAAGGTTTCCAGGCCTGGGGTTTGGCCGCGCCATTTCCTGGAAAACCCATTTATTCCTGCATTATAGCGCAGAACCTCTGTGATAAAATGGGGCTGCTATAGGGGGTAAAGCTACCAAAAAAAATCCCTGCAAGACAGGTTGAAGAATGGAGAACACAAGATGACAAACCAAGACGCACCGCTGGTCGTAAAGAAAGACCTGGTTGTTTCGCTGGACTACAAGCTGCAAGTGGATGGCGAGATGATCGACTCATCCGAGCAGGACCCCATCCAGTTCCTGCAAGGGCACGGGGAGATCATCCCTGGGCTGGAGAAAGAGCTGTACGGCATGAAAGTTGGCGATCACAAAGATGTGGTCGTCCCGGCCAGCCAGGGCTATGGCGAGTTTGACCCCGAAGCGTTTGCCGAGATCCCGCGCACTGAGTTCCCGAAAGACTTCCCCCTCGAGCCAGATGTGGAAGTACAGTTGCGTGACGAAGATGGCGAAGTCGTGGATGCCTATATCGAAAAACTGGATGACAAGATGGTTTACCTGAACCTGAACCATCCCCTGGCAGGTAAAGAGCTGCATTTCTCGGTCACCGTTGTCGAACTGCGCGACCCGACCCCAGAAGAGCTGGAGCATGGGCATGTGCACTCGGATGAAGGCGAAGAATTCGAGGACGAGGATTTCGATGACGATGATGATGACGATGACTACGACGACGATGACGAAGGTTACGATGATGAAGACGACGACGATGAAGATGAGGACGAAGACGACTAGCTGAGCATCAGATCATAAAAGGGCTGTCCAAACGAAGGGCAGCCCTTTTTCTTTGTTCCAAACTACAACACCACCAGTCCGCTCTGTACACCCAGCCGCACGGCTTCAGCCCGGTTGGCTGCCCCCAACTTGGTATAAATAGATGCCACATGGAATTTTACCGTGTGCTCGCTGATGCCCAGCGCCGCTCCGATCTGTTTGTTTGCCAGTCCCTGCGCCAGGTGTTGCAGCACTTCCAGCTCACGCCCGGTCAGTGGGCCGCCTTCTTCCACGCTGCCTGCCGCACTGCGCCCCGGGCTGAGCTGTGCCAGGGCCGGCGCGCTGACCAGCAAGCCTTCATCCAGCGCCTGTATGGCTGCCGCCAATTCTGCTCCAGTCGCTTCCAGCGGGAGCATTCCCCAGGCGCGCAGGGCTAAATCCCTTAAGTCCGGTATTTCCTGCGCGCCATCCACCAGCAGCAGCAGTGCCAGCCGTCCATCCGAGCTCTTGAGCAGGGTGCGTAATTCAGACCCGGATACGCCGCCAGTGCACACCACCAACACGTCGCTCTCACCCAGGTACGGCTCGACCTCGGCCAGGCTGCCGGATTGCCAGTGCACTTCCAGGCCGGCTGCGTCTAACAGGGCGCTTAACCCTACCCGCAGCGCCAGGACCGGCGCCAGCAGAGCAATCCGGGTCACGCAGCGCTCCTCATGCCCGCTCCCCAATCACCACCTGGAGCATGAGCGGCTGCCCGCCGCGCAGCACCTGCACATTTACGCTGTGTCCCACCCTGGGTCCAACCAGGAGCGCCAGGAGTCCATCTGGATCGGTCAGCGGCTGCTCAGCCAGGGCGACCAGGATATCGCCCACTAGTAAGCCACCTTGCGCTGCCGGGCCGCCTTCTTCAATCCACACCAACAGCAGTCCTGTTTCCTGGGCGCGTCCCAGCGCCTCTTGCTGCGTCGGGCTGATGCTTACCGGCTGGCTGCGCACCCCCAGGTAGCCGCGCCGGATATGCCCGTGCTCAGCCAGAGTACCGGCTACTTCCCAGGCCAGCCTGGCGGGGATCGTCAGTGCTGCCCCACGGCTTAATCCGGAGGTATTCAACCCGACCACCCGTCCGGCTGCATCCACCAGCGGTCCACCCGAAAAGCCCGGATAGGGGATGGTGTCGGTGCGCAGATAGGATTCCAATAACCCGCCGCGCCCGGTGCGTACCGGCCCGCCGCTGGCGCTGACCACGCCCAGGCTGGCCTGCATCCCTTCACTCGAAGGTCGCCCCAGCGCCAGCACCAGCTGCCCGACCCGCGCCGGTTCGCGCGCTATCTCGGCTGGCGTTAATACCGCCGCATCCAGGCGCAGCAGCGCCAGATCCCGCCCGGCGTCACGCCCGGCAATCCGCGCTGCCAGCTCAGTCCCATCCGGTAAATATACCCTGAGGTCCTCGTCTCGTTCAACCACATGCTCGGCGGTTAAGACCAGATCCTGGGTATAAGCAATCCCACTGGCAGGTAATCGCCGGCGCGCGTCTACCGTAACGGTTGCCGCCCCGGCGCGAGCTACGGCTTCCGCCATGGCGTCCGATAAAGCCGCGAATGAATTTTGTCCCTGGTTTGACATGAAAATTTTCTCCTTTGCGAGTTGCGAAAAAACACCTGTAACTGCCTCTAACAAGGCTCTGGTATCATCTTACTCACAAAGGTGCTTGTGCGCTATCCGCCAAACGGGTAGGCTAGCCTGCTCTATAGGCTAGCCTGTAGAGCAGGCTGTACGAGAGTATAGGTTCGCACTGCATTCGCATAGATTAATAGCTCGCTGGGCGCCTTCCACCCCAGATGGCGTGCCCGGCATGTGTCCAGAACTCGTTCAGCTCCTGGTATCCGGCAGCCTCCAGCCAGCGCAGATGGTCGCTCAATGGCGACGGCATATCCATTGGATCGGGGTAGCGGAAATAATTCCAGCCCTCCCGCGTGAAGAACTCATAGGCCTCCAGCGTGCCATCTAATTCCAGCGCGCGCTCGCGCACAGCTGCATCCCATTCGGCAGCCGCGACCCCCAGGGCCTGCTCCCCCAGCGGCAGCACCAGGTCGGCAATTAAGAATGCCCCACCCGGCAGCAGCATCTGCCACACATCGCTATACAGGGCCTGTTTCGCGGCAGCATCCAGGTGGTGAATAGCCAGTGAAGACAAAACCGCCTGGTATTGCGCGGTACTTTCCCGCCAGTCTGTTAGCGCTAGATCAAATTGCCGCGCGCTGAAGCGGTCTTCAAAGCGTTCCAGACGTCTGGCAGCGCGCTCCAGCATCTTCGGCGAGCCGTCATACCCGGTCAGTCTCGCCTGTGGAAAGCGCTCCAGCAAAGCTTCTGCCAGCAAACCTTCTCCACAGCACAGCTCCAGCAATTGCAGCGTCCCGCCGGTTGGCGGGACGAGATTGCACAGCAGCTCAATTTGCTGCTCACGGGCCGGCACAAAATAGCGCCCGTAATCGATAAATTGCTGCGAGTTCGCCTCGCTCCATGCGGGGGGAGATTCCAGGGATTCCATCTGTTTACTCGATCTCAGCCGGGTCCTGGCGCTTTAACGGATAATCGGCAGATAAACATGGTTGGGAAAATCTACCTGGGTGACATCCAGCGCCGCCCAGCCCACCTGCTCGTTGTAACTCACCTTCCACCAGTAGGCGCCCTGCACAGAGATCCCGTTCATGTTATTGATATTTTCCACCACCGTCACGCTCGACCACTCCGGAATGGTGTCAATCCGGTCGTAGTTATCGCCTGGCCCCAGGCGCAGCCCCGTGTCCGTGAAGACCTGCGGCGTGGAGCCTACCGGAAAAGCGTTAAATAGCACCGGCGGCTCAGCCACTACCATAAGCAGTCCATTGGGCACGATCGCCTCATAAATCTCCGTTTCTATGCTCCACACCCCCATAGTTGGTGATCCATTTGCATCACCTAGATCAGTAGCTTCCATCAGTAATCCGGTTGTGTCGTCAATAGGAATTGCCCTTGTATCATCGTCGCAGTTAATGAAATTACAGGTGGTGTTGTTGACCACCTCATCGTTGACCACCATGGTGGAAGATCCGCCTCCATCCAGAGTGGCTGCTTCCGTTGCCGAGAGGTAGGTCTTCGCAAACTGGGCGATCTCATAATTGCTCATCCCGCGGCTGACACCCGACTCGCGCCCGTCCACCACGATGAAATATACGTAATCTTCGTTAAAGGCAATCGCCGTCATCGGTTGGCGCTGAGCTATATCTTGGCCCACATTAATATTGCCTTTTTTTAGGATGTATTTATCCACACCAATAGCTGTGTAAGCATTGGTCCAATCATATCTCTCTTCAGGAGGAACTGGAATAATGCAATAATTTATTTCTTGCGATATAGCCACCCGCTCACCAACTTTCGCCTTTCCCTCCAGGGATTCTACTGAATCACCAACCGCGGACAAAACAATATGATCAAACGGAATTGGCGAATTTCCACTATTTGGTCGGATTTGACGGATAATCCCCTGTGCGCCTGCACCTGCTGGCAGAGGACTTGTAGGACGTTGCATTTCCACAACAACCTCTAAACCCTCATTATCAGTCCGTGTACTGGCCCCATACTGTGTTGTGTACAGGATCATCTGATTATCGCCGCGGGGCACGTTGATATCATGAAATTTCTGATATACGGATGCTTGGTCGAGAAAAGTCACTCTCTGCTTGTCGGCAATATGATAAATGCACTGCCCAAAGAATGCAGAACGATTCTGATTCCAAACAAAACCGCTCATACTTTGGAGTTCCATGAAGCGCTTGGCATACCAGCCCGACTGCACCTGCCCGCTGCGCAGGGTCGGGTCGCTTTCCGAAACCGTGAAGAAGCCGTTGATCCCCACCACGGCATCCATGCGCATGCCCCACTGCTTGCCCCAAAAACCTAGCGTTCCTTCAGCCTGAATAAACATCGACCGTACCGTCTCACGTGAATCAACTGGATTTTCATCCCAAATAACGCCGTCCGCCAGCAATCCTTCGATGGTCACATTCGGGTTGTCACGCTCCATGCGACTGACGAAAACATTGTTGGGATCGGACAGATGGAATTCTTTATAATCAATACCCAAAGTTAGAAATTCCCAATCTTCACTTTGAGCCAGAGCCCCCCCGCTCGATAAGGGCAGAGCCAGGCTGCTCAAGATTGCCAGACTGATAGCGATGCTGATAGGACGCAGAAATCTCATGCCAACCTTCCTGATTTCAGAAAATCAACGCATTGACAGCGAGAATGACGACTATAATAGTCGCTATTATCGCGATCTTCGCTATTGTAACCATGATGATCTCTGTAATGCATTGCAAATCACATGCCAATCCGGCGCACTCCACGGAGAGTAGATGAAACACCAGCGCATTGTCATTAAAATTGGCACCTCCACCATTACCTCCGGCACGCCGCGCATCTCGCCGCCGCGCCTGATCGAGCTCATTCGCCAGATGGCCGAGCTGCACGCCGCCGGCTGCGAGCTGGTGATCGTCTCCTCCGGCGCCATCGCTGCCGGGCGTGAGGGCCTGGGTTTTCCACAGCTCCCCAAGGATATCCCCGCCAAACAGATGCTGGCTGCTGTGGGCCAGCCGCGCCTGATGGCGCTATACGAGCAGATCTTCAGCCTGTACGGCATCACCGTCGCCCAGGTGCTGCTCACCCGCGCCGATCTGGCCGACCGCCGCCGTTATTTGAATTCGCGCAACACCCTGGCAGCTTTGCTTGCCCAGCGCGCCATCCCCATCGTCAACGAGAACGATACTGTCGCCACCGAAGAAATTCGCTTTGGCGATAACGACAACCTGTCTGCTCTGGTCACCAACCTGATTGAAGCCGATTTGCTGGCTTTGCTCACCGACCAGCCCGGCTTATTCACCGCTGACCCGCGCCGCGATCCTAATGCCCGCCTGGTGCAGGAAGTCAACGGCGGCGAGATTCCTCCCGAGCTATGGCAGGCGGCGGGCGGCACATCGGGCGGCCTGGGCACCGGCGGCATGGTCACCAAATTACAGGCAGCCAATCTGGCGCGCCGCAGTGGGGCAGCCGTGGTGATTGCCAGCGGGAAGGAGCCTCACATCCTGCTGCGCCTGGCGTCTGGCGAGTACACAGGCACTTATTTCCATCCCATCGCCAGCGCCATGGAGAGCCGCAAGCGCTTCATCCTGGCTGGCGGGAGCACCCCCGGGGAAGTGCGCGTGGATGGCGGCGCAGAACGCGCCTTACGCCGCGGCGGCAGCCTGCTGCCGGTGGGCGTCTCCCAGGTCAGCGGCGCCTTTGAGCGCGGCGATACGGTGCGCGTGGTTGATCCACAGGGACGTGAAATTGCCCGCGGCCTGGTAAATTACAGCGCAGACGATCTGGCCCGCATTGGTGGTCAGCATTCTGAGAAGATTGAATCCCTGCTGGGCTACGCCTATGGGGCAGAAGTTATCCACCGCAACAACCTGGTCCTGCTTACCCCGCACGCTGTGGCTGGAGAGGAATCCAGCTATACTGCCATGCCTGCCCGCAGCGCCAGTGACGAGATTGAGGAGACAAGCTGATGATGATCGATATGGGAAAACGCGCCCGCCTGGCAGCCGACTGGCTCGCTTCGGCGCCCAGCGGGACAAAAGACGCCGCCCTGGAATGTATGGCAGCCACGCTCCTGGCTCGCCAGCAGGCTATCCTGCAGGCCAACCAGCAGGATCTGGAAGCGGGTGAGCGCGCCGGCTTATCGCCGGCCCTGCTGGATCGCTTGATGCTCAACCCGGCGCGCCTGGTGGGCATCGTTGGCGACTTGCGCCAGCTCATTCGCCTGCCCGATCCTGTGGGAGAGAGCTTTGAAGCCAGCGTGCTGCCCAATGGCTTGCGCGCCCGCAAGCAGCGTGTTCCGCTGGGAGTCCTGGGCGTGATCTACGAAGCCCGTCCCAACGTCACGGTGGATGTCGCCGGGCTGGCTGTGAAAACCGGCAATGCCGCCATCTTGCGCGGCGGCAGCGAAACCATGCACTCCAACCGCGAGCTGGTGAGCGCCATTCGCCAGGCGCTGGAAGAGACTGGCGTACCCGCCGATATCATTCAATGGGTGAGTGATCCCGCCCGCGAGCGCGTTCTCGAATTACTGCACATGGATGAGACGGTGGATATGATCATCCCGCGCGGCGGGGCCGGGCTGCATGAATTTTGCCGCCAGAACAGCCGCATACCGGTCATCACCGGCGGCATCGGTATCTGTCATCTATATGTAGATGCCAGCGCCGACCTGGAAAAAGCCCTGCCCGTCATTTATAATGCCAAAGTCCAGCGCCCTTCGGTCTGCAACGCACTCGACACCGTCCTCGTTCATCAGGGTGTAGCCTCCGAGTTACTACCCAGGGTGATCGCCCATCTGCGCAGCGCAGGGGTGAACTTCCGCGCCGAGCCGCGCGCCCAGGAATATCTAAAGCACCATAACGGTGCAGTCCTGCCGCAGGATGTCTTACCGGCAGGGCCACAGGATTTTGACACCGAGTGGTTGTCTTTGGTATTGGGATTGAAAGTGGTGGACGATCTGGATGAGGCAGTGTCGCATATCCGCCAGCACAGCACCGGGCATTCCGATGGCATCCTGACGGAAGACCCCGCCAACGCCCGGCGTTTTGTGGCGCGTGTCGATTCAGGGGTCGTCTATGTCAACGCCAGCACCCGCTTTACCGATGGCGCACAGTTAGGCCTGGGGGCTGAAATAGCTGTCTCTACCCAGCGCTTGCACGCCCGCGGGCCGATGGGTTTGCGCGAGCTAACCACCTATAAATGGGTTGTAGAAGGCGATTATCACGTACGCGCGTGAGCGAGTTCGCTCAGCTCTCTTCAGAGCCGACCAACCAGTCCTTCACGCGGCTGCTCAAGGCGCGCCAGATTGGGCAGCGGTCATACACCGCGCTGAACAGGAAGGCGCCGCCTACCAGAGCCAGTAACAGATAAAAACCATTAAACCCGCCCTGATAAGCCAGGCCCAGCACAACCAGCCCAAGACCAGCGCGCAGCAGGCGATCAAACAGGGTCAGCGTGCGCGCCGGAGGCGCTTCTCCAGCCTCAGCAGCCTGGAAGAACTTCAGTAGTTCCCCGGGCGATTGCGCCCCAGCCCTGCGGGCGACTTCCTGCCCGCCCTGGAACATGATCATTGTCGGGATGCCGTAGACCTTTAATGAACGCAGCACATCAGGCTGCTCATCGGCGTTGATCCGCCACAGGTCCACCTTCCCCTTGAATTCCTCGCCTGCGCGCAGCAGTACCGGCTCGATTGCCTGGCATGGCGCACACCACGCTGCCCAAAACTCGACCACCACCGGGCGCGGATTGGACTGCAAACGGGCCATCAGGTCAGCTATTGAGTTGCCTGTTTTGCCCGCCATCTCAGGCTTGTTTCGTCCCGGTTTTTAGCAGTGCATAGATCGGGCACCAGCCGGTTAATCCGGTCAGCAGAGCAATCACACCCACGATCTCAGCCACAATGCCCCAGGTTCCGGTTACCAACCCACCAAAACCGATGTACAGCAGTACAATGCCGAGCACAACCCGCGCCATCCGTTCCCAATTCGCTTGATTTACCTTCATGGTCTTATCCTCCGATCAAAATTACTCTTGAAATAATTCAAACTAACCCATTAGATGGAGAATAACTGAAAAGGTTACATCCTCTCACTGGAATCAAAACGGGGCTGCCATTGCAAGCAGCCCCGCAAGATACCATCCTAACCGTCAGTCTTCGACCACTTCAGGGATGATCTGGGTCGTGAAAGTCAATCCTTCAGGACCGCGGTCCACATAGATCATCTCCCCTTCCTGGAAATCTCCTGAAAGCAGCTTCAGCGCCAGGGGATCCTGCAGTTCGCGCTGGATGGCGCGCTTCAGCGGACGTGCCCCAAAATCGGGGTCATAGCCCACCTCCGCCAGGTACTGGCGCGCAGCCGGGCTGACTTCCAACACATGTCCGCGCTCCTCCAGAAGCCTGTGCACGCGCCGCAGTTGGATGTCCACAATATCAGCCAGGTGCTCCCGTTCGAGGGGATGAAAGACAACCACCTCATCGATCCGGTTGAGAAACTCGGGGCGGAAATACCCCTGCAAAGCGCGCGTGATTTCATCGCGTGCCACCTTGCGCCCGCCTTCCCAGAGCTGGTTGCCCAGGTTGCTGGTCATGATCACCACCGTATTGCGGAAATCCACCGTCCGGCCCTGCCCATCCGTCAGGCGCCCGTCGTCCAGGAGTTGCAGTAGCACGTTGAAGACCTCGGGATGCGCCTTTTCAATTTCATCGAACAGCACCACGCTGTAAGCGCGCCGGCGCACCGCTTCGGTAAGCTGTCCGCCTTCGTCATATCCTACATAGCCAGGCGGCGCCCCCACCAGACGTGAGACGGTGTGCTTCTCCTGGTATTCGCTCATGTCAATGCGGATCATCGCCCGCTCGTCGTCAAAGAGAAACTCCGCCAGCGCCCGCGCCAGCTCGGTTTTGCCAACCCCGGTTGGCCCCAGGAAGATAAATGAGCCAATCGGGCGGTTCGGGTCCTGCAAACCGGCGCGCGCCCGGCGCACAGCGTTGGAAACCACCCGCAGTGCATCCGCCTGTCCCACCACGCGCTCTTGCAGGCGCCCTTCCATATGGATCAGCTTTTCGGTCTCGCCTTCCAGCAGGCGCGCTACCGGGATGCCCGTCCAGCGTCCCACGATCTGGGCTATTTCCTCGGCGTCCACTTCTTCTTTCAGCAAAGCGCCTTCTTTTTGCATGGCAATCAGACGTTGTTCGCCTTCCGCTAATTTTGCTTCCAGCTCGCGCAGGCTGCCATATCGCAGCCGGGCCGCTTTTTCCAGGTCGGCCTGGCGTTCGGCGCGCTCGATCTCCACACGGTTTTGCTCAATTTGCTCCTTGACTGCTTGCAGGCTGGAGATGGCTTCTTTTTCCGTCTGCCAGCGCGTGTGCAGTTCTGTTGACTGCTCGCGCAAGTCAGCCAGGTCTCTTTCCAGCTTCTCCAGGCGTTCTTTGGAAGCCTTGTCTTTTTCTTTTTTCAGCGCCTGGCGCTCGATCTCCAGCTGCATGATCTGGCGATCCACTTCATCCAGCGCCTGGGGCTTCGAATCAATCTCCGTCCGTAAGCGGGCAGCCGCCTCATCAATCAGGTCGATGGCCTTGTCCGGCAGGTGGCGGTCAGCGATATAGCGATTTGAAAGCGTGGCTGCTGCAATCACCGCCGGATCGGTAATCCGTACGCCGTGGTGTACTTCATAACGCTCTTTGAGCCCGCGCAGGATGCTGATGGTCTCCTCAACGCTGGGCTCTTCCACCAGCACCGGCTGGAAGCGGCGCTCCAGGGCCGGGTCTTTTTCAACATGCTTGCGATATTCATCCAGGGTAGTCGCCCCGATCAGGTGCAGCTCACCGCGCGCCAGCATGGGCTTGAGCATATTGCCGGCGTCCATCGCCCCTTCCGCCGCCCCTGCCCCAACGACAGTGTGCATTTCGTCTACAAACAGGATAATCTCGCCCGCCGCATCGCTGATCTCTTTCAGCACGGCTTTCAGGCGTTCCTCAAACTCGCCCCGGTATTTCGCGCCGGCTACCAGCGCGCCCATATCGAGTTGCACCAGGCGTTTGTGCTTCAGACTCTCCGGCACATCTCCATTGACCATGCGCTGCGCCAGGCCTTCCACGATGGCGGTCTTCCCCACACCCGGGTCGCCGATCAAAGCCGGATTGTTTTTTGTGCGCCGCGAGAGGATCTGCACCACGCGCCGGATCTCCTCATCGCGCCCAATGACCGGGTCCATTTTCCCCTGCCGCGCCTCAGCAGTCAGGTCGCGCCCATATTTTTCCAACGACTGGTAGGTGGATTCCGGCGTGGCAGAAGTCACTCGCTGGGTACCGCGGATACCACTCAAGGCCTTTAAGATGGCGTCCTTGGTCAGCCCATACTGGTTCAAGCGTTTGCCTTCGCTGCTCTCCGTCATACCCAGCAGCAGGTGCTCGGCCGACACATATTCATCCTGCATACCTTTGGCATAGCGCTCGGCGGCTTCCAGGGCGCTGGCGGCGGGCGGGGAGAGCCCAATCTCTCCACTCGAGCCATATACGCGCGAGCGCCGTTCCAGCTCCTGGGTGACTTCGTCGCGTAGAGCCAGCACACTGCCCGCCACGCGCGTCACCACCGCTGGAACCACGCCATCCTCCTGGCGCAGGAGCGCCAGCAGCAGGTGGGCAGGCTCAATCGAAGGATGGTTGTAATCCTGCGCCAGGCGCTGCGCCGCCAGGATGGCTTCCTGAGATTTTTGAGTATATTTTTCAAGATTCATATAGATTCTCCTGTACCGATAATAGCTTCAGGTTTTTATCACAAAATAATTTTTAATAGTAGAGCTCCAGGCCTGCTAAAAAAGCACGCGCCGGTGCCCGCATATTTGAGTTTACCTCGCTTGTGTAGGAATAGGATCAAAATGTTGTTAACACTCCGTTGGAGTGACTGCTTTTCCTCTCCAGACAGGGTGTTATACTTCCCGGCAGTGCAGTTATTTATTGTTACCCAGGCAAAGGTCAAACGTCATGCGCAAAATCACCCTGTATGGAGTTTTAATTCTCAGCCTGTTCGGCCTGGCTGGGTCAATACTCTCAAGCACGCCACTGCCCGCCCAGGCTGCAAACAGCCAGCCGTGGCTGTTTGCCATCCAAATTCGCTCACAGGCTGATCTGGAGCGCTTCAACACACTCGATATACCGCTGTTGGGTTCTACTTACACTCGGGACGGTGCTTATCAGCTCTTTGCACATCTGGATTCATCCGCTCAAAAGCAGCTTGCGCGCATGCATCTGTCTTTCCAATTTCTCGATGAGAGCCACCCACAGGCCCTATATTTTCTCGTCTCAACACCTTCTCCCGAGCGTGTGTCCCAGGCTGCCCAAATAGCACCTGTGCTCTGGCAAGATGGGCATCAGGCTGTGCTGCGCGCCACACCCGGGCAGGTCGATAAACTCTCCCAGCTGGGATTTAGCCTGCGCCAGATCGGATTGACAATCCCCATCACACAATCCCTGAGCTTTCCCCTACCTGCCAGTCTCAACCACCAAACCGCCGTCATCGCCCCCTCTGGGCTGGTCCAAAGCTTTATCGACCAGGTGCAGTCCGACCGCCTGCACACCCTGGTTGGCGACCTCTCCGGGGAATGGCCAGTGCAGATTGGAGAGTCCCTGACCACCATCCCGACTCGCTTTTCACTTACCACCACTCCCATTGCTTCAGCTGTCCAGTACACTGTCGAGCGTTTAGAAGCCCTCGATCTGGATGTGAGTACCCATTCCTATACACTGCCCGGGACCGGGACTCGCCAAAACGTAATTGCTGAACAACCCGGTCTGTGGGATCCTGAGCAAATTTTTATCATTTCCGCCCACCTGGACTCTACTTCTGAGGACCCCTATAAATCTGCTCCTGGGGCGGATGATAATGCCAGTGGATCAGCTGGCGTGCTCGCCATCGCCGAAATCCTCAGCCAGGTCCAGTTCGGCTGTACCATCCGCTATGCTCTCTTCACCGGCGAGGAACAAGGCCTGGTAGGCAGCAGTTACTATGCCCGGGACATTTATCAGACTGGTGACGAAATCCAGGGGGTTTTAAACCTGGATATGATCGCCTACGATGGGGTTTACTTGCCTGCTCTGGAATTACACACGCGTCCGGGCGATCCAGACGATCTGGCCATCGCTGATCGGTTCGCCCAGATTGTGGATACCTACCAACTTGAACTGCTGCCGGTTATCTTGCAGTCCGGCATGCAGTATAGCGATCACGCCTCGTTTTGGGATTATGGTTATCCAGCAATTCTGGCGATCGAAGACGGCAGCGACTTCACCCCGTATTACCACAGCACCCAGGATAAGCTTTCCACGCTGAATATGGACTACTTTACGGACTTTGTTAAAGCCGCCCTGGGGACACTGATGCATAGCAGCTGCCTGCCGGCAGAGATCGTTGGCCTGGTCACACATTTGCCGGAGGGCGAGCCTGCCGCAGGGGTACAGATCACTGCCCTGAGCCAGTTTGGCGAAACCTGGCAGACCTTCAGCCTGGCAGACGGATCTTACCAGTTATTCCTGCCCGGCGGCATTTATACGCTGAGCGCAGTTGCCAGAGGGGTTGCGCCTGCCATCATTCCGGATATCAGAGCCGTGGCGGGGGAAATCCTGCTGATGGATTTCTCACTCACACGCACGCCTCTGCTTGAAATTTTCCTCCCGCTTATCGGCAGGTAAATTTCAGCTTATTCGGTTTTCTCGTTTATTTCTACTTGTTGAACTGAACGTCTATTGAAAGGCGAGTGCTATCTTAAAATTTTTATTGACATGCTTCCAGAATCTCAGTACACTATAAGTGTTCTGGTTTAGCAGGCATTTGCGCAGCCCGGACGCTCACCAAGTGCCAACCGCTCACCCCGCCGCATGGGGAAAACCGAGGAGGAAACATGGCTGAATCATCCTATCGCCTGGTTATGCGCACCGGCCCCAACCCTGGGCAGACCTTCGATCTGCTCCAACCGGAGATCACGATCGGGCGTGATATCAACAACACCGTAGTGATCAACGACGCCGAAGTCTCGCGCAAGCACACCCGCCTTTTCATCCAGGGTGGCTACTATCAGGTTGAAGACATTGGCTCGACCAATGGCACCTTCGTCAATGGACAGCGTCTGATGGGCCCGCACCTGTTACGCCCTGGTGAGGTGATCTTCCTGGGCGAGACAGTCAGCCTGTCTTTTGAACAGGCCCAATTCGATCCCAATGCCACAGTCGCCTCCATCCCGCGCGGCGTGCCCGAGCCTGCCCAGCCAGCGCTGAATTATCCTCCACCGCCAGCCTACCAGCCTGCTCCGCCGCCTGCTTACACAGGTCAGGTGCCGCCTGGGCCGGTGGATGCCTATGCCGAAGAGGTTTACGAAGATAAAAAAGACAACCGCAACAAGCTGATTATCGGCTGTGGTTGTCTGGTAGTGGTTGCCTGCGTGCTGGGCGCTGCTGCGGTTGCCTTCGATGTGCTCAATCTTTACTGTATCTCCCCCTTTGATTTCCTTTCCGGGGTTTTTTATACCTGCCCATAGCCCCAAAGCGCAATACTTTCCTCACCGGCAGGCACTGTGCTTGCCGGTGTTTAATTAATTTGCTCGTACCACCTGCGGAAGGTTCACCAACAGGTAACGCACAGTCTCTAGACGCTGCTCCGCTTCAAGATATTGTCCATTTTGCAATGCCTCCCCAGCCGCAGCCAACAGATTTTCCAAAATGATATTCTGCGGTTGAGCAGGCCGGCGCAGGAAGTCCGCCGTAATGCCTAATTCGCGCATCCTGGTCTCGTCGGGCAGCCAGGCGGTCTGAAAATACGCCGATGGATCGAATCTCTGTTGGTAATCCCGCACAGCATCATAAAACTGCACCGTCAATCGCACATCCGCCACCCACTGCGCGTCGAGCGCTTCTTGCGCCAGGGCAGACCGGAACTGCGTATCCAGCTCCGCCAGGGTCAGCCCAAAATGCTCTATCAGCGCAGCTTCCATAGCCAGCGCCTGGCTGCCGCTGGAATGGGGCCGGATATCCCGGTAAAAAGCATTATAGGCTTCCCAGCCATAGGTTTCCACCAGATATTCCACCAGCGCCCCGGCCTGCAGGTAGCCCACCTCGTGTTGCGAGGTATAAAAATCGTCCACCAGTTCTGTCAGCGGGATATACCAGCCCAACCCGCACGCCACACACCCCGGCTGGGCCGGCAGTAAAGCCGCCGCCCGCTCCAGTAGGGGTTCAGACTTAAAATGTCCACCGGTCAGGTACACCGCCAACCCTTCCACCAGCATGGTCGGGCGTAAGTCTCCCCCCAGGTGTGCATCATAGATGTGCACCAGCTCGTGATGGAAAACTAATTCAACCTCGCTGGAGGTATATAAGCGATCAAGGTAGGAGAGTGAGATGCCCGCTCCGGCGAAACCACCATGCCCCAGCACGCGCGGCAGCAGCGTCACAGAGACAGGCTCCTGCCCGGCAGGGCCCAAACGCGCGCTGACCCGCTGGCTCTGCTCATCCAGAATGTCCAGAAGCACGGTCAGGTCGCGTTCCGCCTCTGTCCCGCTGATGTAATGCACAATGCAGCAATCCAGGCGCGTTTGTAGCCAGCGCGCCTGTGCTTCAGGCTGAGGCAGCGCATCGGCTGGTAACAATTCCACGCTTTGAGACCAAACCGGACCTTGCGGCAGGATAGCAAATTCCACTTCGTACCGCCCTGGCTGCAGCGCGCGTGTATCCCAGGCCCAGGTCAAAGTTGCCTGAGCTCGCTGGCCTATCCCATAGCGCCCAAATTCGACCTCGCCCAGCTCTTGTTCGATGGGTGCCGCCACACGCACCGCGGCCGTCTTCCCCGGCAATTCAAAACCTTCAGCAGGGATTACCTCAAAGCTTATCCAATCACCCACGTACAGCGCTCCATCCGGGTGGGTGCGCACCAGAAAATCTGCTTCCCCCTGTCCCAGTACCTGCGGAGTTGCGCCTGGCTGCGCTCCTGGTAAAGTCTCTGCTGCATCCGGAGGCGTCCCCCACACAGGAGGGGTCTCCCAGATCGGAGGCTTGCCCCACTCGGTGGGCGTCACCCAGGCCGTGGGTGCAGCTTCTTTGGTGGTAAGCAGTCCCTCATCCAGAATACCCGGTTGGAAGGCTCGGCAGCCCAGGAAGATTAAAGCCAGCAGCGCCACAAATCGCAATTTTTGCATGTCCACATTATAGCTGGTAAAATTGGGCGTTCTGATCCTCAATGCTGCATGACTCGATCGGGAAATTTATCCATGCCAGTCGGCGATATATTTGAGCTCACCTTTTCCAGCCTCACCTACGGCGGGGCTGCCATAAGTCGCTTGCCAGATGGCAAGGCCGTGTTCGTGCCCTTTGCCCTGCCCGGGGAGACTGCCCGCGTCCGCCTGGTGGAGGAGCGGCGCGGCTTTGCCCGCGCTGAGATCATCGAGTTGCTGCAGCAGTCCCCCGAGCGCATAGCACCGCGCTGCGTGCATTTTGGCGCTTGTGGCGGGTGTCATTACCAGCACCTGCCCTATGCGCGCCAGGTAGCCGCGAAAGCTGCCATTCTGAGTGAGCAGTTGCAGCGCATCGGCGGGCTCGGAGTTGTCACTCAGCTTGAACCCGTCCCCTCCCCTGAGCCTTTTAATTATCGCAATCATGTGCAGTTTCATCTGGCACCCGATGGTCGCCTGGGCTATCATAAAGCCCTGTCCGCGGATGTCCTGGCCATCCAGGAATGTCACCTGCCCCAGCCGGCCCTCGCCGCAGTCTGGCCACAGATGGAGTTTGAAGCCGGCACCGGCCTGCAGCGGATCGGCCTGCGCAGTGGAGCGAATGACGAGATCCAGTTGATTCTCGAAAGCGATGACCCACAGCTTCCTGAGTTCACGCTGGAAGAGCTGGACCTTACCGCCGTTCACCTGAGTCCTGCTGGCGCAGTGGTGCTGGTGGGAGGTGAAAGCCTGCCCATGGAAATTCTGGGCCGAGAGTTCCGTGTCTCTGCCGCATCTTTTTTTCAGACCAACACCGCTGTCGCCGAACGCATGGTCACTCACGTGCTGGATATACTCAAACTGCCCCCTGGCGCCACGCTGCTCGACGTATACTGTGGGGTCGGACTGTTCAGCGCTTTTCTTGCCCCTCATTGTGGCGAGTTGATTGGGATCGAAAATTCTCCCTCTGCGGTGGAAGATTTTTCGGTGAATCTGGATGAATTCGATCATGTGTCGATTTATGAGGCGACTGCCGAGCAGGCCCTGCCTGCCCTGGACGTTCATCCCCAGGCGGTCCTGATTGATCCACCTCGCGCCGGCCTCGACCCCACCGTCATCGACCAGTTATTGCGTCTGGCAGCGCCCCAACTCGTCTATATCTCCTGCGACCCTGCTACCCTGGCGCGTGATTTGCGCCGCCTGACCGCCGGCGGGTACCAGGTCGAGCATGTCCGCCTGTTCGATATGTTCCCGCAGACATACCACGTGGAAACAGTAGTTTTGCTGACCTGGATAGAGAGACAACAGGTTGTGAAACAGCCAATTAAATAATGGGCAAGCTGAAGTAAATGGAAAATTTTACAGATAGTAAGTTATTGGAGAAAAACAGATGAAAACAGAATTAGCCCGTATAAAAATCAGTAAACCTGCCATTCGGGCATTACAGGCGATTGGTATTGAAACTCTGGAACAGCTGACTGAACATACAGAAGCTGAATTACTTGCGCTTCATGGATTTGGGCCGAAAGGATTAGAAATTTTAAAAAGAATACTGGCTGAGCGTGGACTCTCTTTGAAATCATCATAATCGGGATTTGACGCGCCAGAGAAGAAAATTGGCAGAAGGAGCGCTGCTGTCATTTAAAAAAACCGCTGACCGTACGGCAGACCCAAAACCCCCACGCAGGATAAGAAATCCCAGGCTATTTCATATGGAAGACTTGCTTATTAAGCAGCTGGATCAAAAAGAATACGATCAATATAAGCTGGAGTTCCGCTATACAACCCGCAGCTATTATGAGGTGATTCGAGATCCCGGCCAGCTCTTTAGCATCCGTTTGAGTAAACAAGATCTGGATGAAGAGCTTGAAAAGATATTTGAAGGCACCCTCTTCGCAGCATATTTAGAGAATCCATCCGTCTATGCGATTTGCTCGGAAAATGAAATCGTTGGGTACATGGAAGTCAATCGCGAGGCCTGGAGTAATCGTTTGAGGATTACTGAGTTATTGATCCACTCCGAATTCAGGGGGCAGGGCTATGGCTCAAAGCTGATCGACAAAGCCAAAGATATTATGCGCACAGAAGGCTATCGGGAACTTGTCCTGGAGACCCAGAGTTGTAATACGCCTGCCATTGATTTTTACCTGAAGAACGGCTTCATCGTCAATGGTCTGGACTTAAGCTGCTATACGAATGAAGATATCGAGAAAAAAGAAGTCCGCCTGGAAATGGTGTGGAGATAATTTGCCGGTAATACGATCGGTTACCTGGTCAAAATTTTAAGAATTCCCAAAAAACATTGACAACGGGGTGATTTCGGTATAAAATAGAACATAAGTTCTGTTTTATCGATTGGAGGCTTCTATGATCACCCCTGATGAGCGACTGTTTCTTGGTCTCAAAGCGCTGGATCGCTTACGACCGGCTTTGGATAAGGCACGTCTGAACTTTCAATCAACCATGCGGCCTGCCCAAAATCGCAGGCAAGAGCTTGACCCGACCCTGGCCGGCCCCGCTGAACCGCAGGCTGCCCCCACGGACGAGTCCCCGCGGTTGGTGGTCCCCAGCCTGCCAGAGCTGCTTCGCCAAATTGGTGGGTTACCGGATTATGCGCTCCTGCTGGGCGTGTGCACAGATGGATTGCCGTTCGTTTTGGACCTGACCAACCCTGCCCCGGGGTCAATCCTGATTGCTGGCGATCGCAATCCGCACAGTCTCAAGCTGCTGGACTCCATGCTGATCTCAGCCGGTATGCTGAATCGGGCGAACCGGGTTAGTTTTGACCTGCTGCATGAAGATGGAGAGATTTCTCTGGAAGCCTGTGCGCTGGCAAACTGCAACCAGGTTCTGGATGTCAGTGACTCTTCGGCAGCAGAACGCATTTGCACTCTAGCGACCCTGGCAGAGCAGCGCAAACGCACCAGCCCGCGTGGCCCGGCTCTGATCCTGGCCATCGAGGACCTGGCCGCGCTGACCAGCCAGCTCAACGACGAAGATTTCGCCCGACTTTACTGGCTGGTAAAACACGGACCGCGCGCCCGGGTCTGGGTGATCGCGCATCTATACGCCGAAGACGCCGAGTTGATCGACGAACGCCTGTTGGGAGCCTTCCGCACACGTCTGATCGGCGCCACCAGCGATCCGTTGCGCTCGGCCTATCTGGCGGGCGACGATCAGATCAACGCCAGCGGTCTGGAACCCGGGCGGCAGTACGGCGTGCCGTTTGGAGAAGACTGGTTGAATATTTGGGTTTGTGAGCCAGATGATCTGGCTGAGGAGCGTGTGAAATGATGCACGTAGGAATGCTTTGGTTTGATAACGACACCAAATCGGGATTGGATAACCGCGTCGAGCGCGCGGCACAGTATTATCAGCGTAAATACGGGCAAACGCCAAATATGTGCTTCGTCCACCCCAGCATGCTGGGGGCCAGCGCTCCAGACAATGGCGGCGTTCTGAACGCTCATGGAGTGCAGGTCAAGCCGCTCTCCACAGTATTGCCCAATCACTTTTGGATCGGCATTAACCGCGAAAGCTGATCTTTATATCTGCGTTGTAAAAGAGGCGACCAGGGTATCCAGGGCAATATCGCCCTCCATCTGGCTGGTCTTGAGTGCTTCATCCATTTCCAAGAGACGGTGGTAAACCGCTTCCAGTACCGGCAGGCTGAATTGAGACGCCTGCCGGGCTGTTTTGTCTGCCACAAATTGATGCACCCCCATTAACTTGGCAAAATTAGCCGGTGGTCCATGCTCATCCAAAATCTCACGCGCCAGGATTAACAAACGGAACTGGCGCACGATCATTCCAAATAGCATTCCTGGATCATCTTCTTCCAACAAACGGTGTAGCATCTGCAGCGCCTGCCGCCCATCACGCGCCGAAAGGGCGTCTACCATCGCAAAGATATCTCCCTGGCTCGAATCCGTGGTCAGATTTTGCACATCGTCATCATCAATCGGACGGCGATAATTTACATAAGCCAGTAGTTTATGAATTTCCTGCTCTGCCTGCCTTGGGTTATCGTCTACCAGATGTGCAAGCAGCCCTGCCGCTTTATTACTTATCTCACCGCCTGCTTTGCGAGTCTGCTCCTGGATCCAGGTCGCCAGTTGAGGGCCTTTCAGGGCTGTAAATTCTTTCAGAAACGCCCGCTCCCCGGCTTCCTTGGCCCATTTCTCCAACCAGTGGTCTTTGTCCTTCCTTTTGCGCCGCTCTTTCGCATCTAATAATGGCTTGCGCTCAACCAACGCTAAAGCCGTGCTGGGTGGAATATTTCCCAGCACAGCCGTAAAAGCCTCCTGATCGGCTTTGTCTTTAAGCCGGCTGACAAAGTTTTCCAGTACGACCAGGCGTCGCTTGGACAGAAAAGGCATCGCAGAAGACACCCGGATCAGTTCATTCAGGTTATACGTGTTGCCATCCAGGCGCGTTGTATTCAGGGCAATCGTCCCCGGATCGCCCAGGCGCGCTTCCAGATCGGCGACAAATCTTGTGATCGCCAGCTCATCATCTCCGTGCACGATATAGACGATCGGGGCGCTTGCCATCTTCAGCCTTGTGTCACGACTCGAAAAGCCTGCAAACGCCCGCGTGGGTTAGCCGTTATCGAGATGACCTGCAGTTCGCCGGGCTCGCCGGAAGTGGTATAACGCTTCTGAATCCGCAAGCCCAGAGGTTGGGCCGAGACCAGCGCCAGCGTTGCCAGGCTTGCCGCCAGAGGCAGCCGCTCGAGTTTGTCACGCGTCCTTTGCCCTGCCCCAAACATCGCCAGCCCGGCCGCCACTCCTGCCAGAACTCCAGATGTGACAAAATTAGTCCCGCAGTTAGGGTGCACGGCCAGCTCGCTCTCACCCGCTCGCAGGCGGCGCAGGGCCTCGTCCACGGCATTTTGCACGTCACTCAGGCTGGCTTGCCCGATAATCCAGAATCCGCCGCTGTCCGAATGTCCCGCCAGCGGAGTGCGCGGCAAATGCGCCGCCAGCACATGCAGGGTGGCATGCTCCAGGCCGTGATTGCGTCGGATACGATCCAGGGGACCGGATTGGACAAATTGATCCAGCGTATCGATCAAAGAAGACAACATCCTGTACTCCTCCGGCGCATCCGAAAAGATACGCCTGATTGATTTTACCATCCCCTTGCGCTCCGCCCTCGGGATAAAAAATCCGGTCCCAACAGATTAGGACCGGAAGTAGTATACGCCTTAAGCTCGCTAACCCTACCCTGGAGCAGCCTCGATCGGCTGTGAACGCTTCACAGGCTGAGGCGCCGTGGCTTGCAAGAAGCCTGCATACATCAGGATAACGCCGATCAATTCGCTGATATACAGCCAGTCCACGATACCCGCCTGGACAAAAGAGCCTGCCATTGCCGGCAGCAGCGCTCCCCCCGCGATCAGCAGATTGCCCACCAGGCGGTTCGCCAACACGCGCTTGCGCCAGAACAGGTATGCCGAAACCAACGCCCCACCCACCAGGGTAACCGTGCCGTACAAATTTAAGATGACGGTCAGGAAGATGATCCAGCCATTGCGCACCATGATTTCTTTGTATTGGGTGGAGATCGGCTGGGAGGGGTCAAAAGCTCCCGCTGCCTCAGTTACCGGTGCAAGCACGATCAGCACCAGAGACGCCAGGGACATCGCCAGAAGCACCGCCGCCAGAGCTTTAGCCCAATTGCGCCGGCGCACGAGCAAAAATACCGTCCCTTGCCCCAACCATGCCGCAGTAAGCATGGCCCCGCTCAGGTACCATAATTTGAGTACAGCAGTATTATAAGTGAACGACATTACGACTTCGCTCAAGGTGCCCAGCCCATAAAAAACCAGGCCCAGCCCCCAAAATAACAGATGCAGTCCCTTTTTATGGCGGTAGCGGTTGAAGACAGCCACAACAAAAGTAAAGGTAACCAATGTAGATAAAACAGGAATATAGTGCATGATTAAACCTCGGAGAGCATAGGTTTCGGGCCAATCTCAACCTACTGGAGACCAGCCCGTCAAGGAAGCAATCACCACGACCAGGATCGCCAACAAGGCCAACAAAAGCACAAGCAACAGCACCGGCACCAAATACTCGCCCAATTTACTGGTGGTGAAGCGCCTGCTCTTGCGGCTCATCGATTTACTCGCTGGTAAACTTCATAGGTTTCCATGATCGTGATCAGGATCTTATCGGTGAAATCCCCCATCTTGCGAAACATATCACTCCAGGCAAAGGGCGAACGGACTGCCGCCGCCTCATAAACAGACAGCATCGACTCCATGAGCACATTGCGAAAGAACAAAAAGGCGTGCGTGGCTTCCACGCTGTTCATCCCATAGCGCCGGCCGCGCGAAGCATATTCGTAGCCCAATGCTTCGGCTTCTGCTGTTGCCAGATCATGCTCCGAAGTCAGGAAATTCAACAGCCCCTGGAGCAGAGAGCGCCCGCTGGCCCGGTACTGCTGGCGCGCCTCATCATCCAGCTTTTGGTACCATAATTCCTCGTTCAACCGTCCTTCTGAGATTTGAAAGCGGGTATTTTTTAGCGCGCTTTGCATCGCCAGGCGAATATCCGCCAGACTGTCGTCCCCGTTGGCGCGCTGTGACTCAATCCAAAGTTCAACCTCACTGCGCAGGTAACGCCGATGCCCCCCTTGAGTACGGTGGACCGGGATCATGCCCTGATTGGACCAGTTGCGGATTGTGCTGGGATGGACCCCCAGGATCGTGGCGACCTTGCTCAGGCTTAACCATTCATTTGGCATTTATCTGCTCCGGGCAACACTTTTTATTTTAATGCTTGCGGTTTATGCTTCGCTGGCAATTGCGGCTCGTTCAACCACCGAGAGAGCCCTGGCTTCCTGGCGGAAAAGGCTTACATCGATCTTGCGCAGCAAGAGCAGCGAAACGATCAGCATCGTTGCCTGCAGCGAGAAAACGACCAGATACCCACTTACCGGATTGGTCGCGAACTGGCTCACCACATCGCGTACTGCGCCGCTCAGCACCGAACCGCTCAGCCGGGCAAACGAATCTGCCATGCCCCAGGCGCCCATGAACATTCCTACCCGTCCCTCTACCGTCATATCCAGCATCAGAGACAGATTTGAAACCGAAGCCACTCCGGTTGCCAGCCCAAGCAAGACCACGCCGACATAAAACACGCTCAGATTTAAGATCATACCGCTGAACACAATTACCAGGAAGGCCAGGATAGCGCCCAACCCTCCGAAGCGCGCAATCGAGCGTTTAGCGATGCGTCCCTCCAGCACACCGGCAATCACCAGGGAAAACAGCACGCACACGCCCCAAATCGAAGTGATGCGCGTGGTGATATTTACCGGCAGGTGAAAAGCCTGAGCCGCAAACGGCTCCAGCAGAATGTCTTGCCCCAGGATTGCCGCCAATAACAACACCAGATAAAAGAAGAACAAAGTCACCTGGCGATTTTCAAAGATCAGAGGGAGGAGCGTGCCCACACTCTGGCGAGATTCGCCTCCCAGGACGGGTGTGGCAGAGCGGGTTTCCAGGCGGATCAGTCCGATTAAACCCAGACTCAGGGCCAGCATGCCCACCAGGCGAAAAGCGCTGACCATCACCTCAGGCGAATACGGATCGAGCAGCCTGCTGAGCAGCAACGCCGTTATGATAATGCCCGAGATCATCATAAAGAACATGACTGCGATGGTGCGTGAGCGCCCCTTTTCGCCTGAAATTTCCGAGGCCAGCGATAGATACGAAACCGCGGCAAAGTTAAAGCCCATCCCCCACATGCCAAAAACCAGGATGCCGATCAGGATCCCCAATACTGGATGGTCGGCCATATAAAAAGCTACCTGCGGGGCTGTCATCACACCCGCCACCACCAGGATAAGCCCGATCAGGATATACGGCGTACGGCGGAACCCCATAATTGGGTGGCGATCCGCAAAGGAACCGATGGCGATCTGGATCGGTGAAAACAGGTATGGGAAGGAAGCCAGCACGGCTACCAGAGTAGCCGAAAGCGCCAGTTCCTTGATCATAACCCGGTTAAGTGTGCTGTTGATCGGTACCAGGGTCATTGCCACTGCCATGTGCAGCAGACCCAGCTGGATGCGTTTGCGCAGCATTGTGTAAAACTCCCAAATTAACCCGAATGAATACTCTGATTCGTATGATAGGAATTTATCAGAGATTACCCCTGGGTCAATGTAACTTTATGTAGATTTTCTATAGAGGACTGTGATAATGTAGCGGGAGATAAAGAAGGAACGCTAATTGCTGCTAAGCAGGGCTTCGATGCTGGCCAGAAACACCTGCGCGTCCGTCTCTGATAGCAGTTGGCGGCGCTGCTCTGCGCTGGCAAACAGAGGCGCCATAGTGCGGGCCACGTACTTCCGAAAGAGAATCAGCCCGCGCTCTACCCCATAGAATGCCTGCATCCGGGATAGGTGCTCCCGAACGATCTGGCGTACCTGGGTGTGCGTAACATTCTGGCGCTCCAACCGCGCAAATATCCAGGGGTTGGCGATCGCCGCGCGCCCTACCATCACCCCGTCACAGCCAGTGTGGGCTTGCAAGCGCTGGATATCGGCCACCGAGCGCACATCCCCATTACCGATCACAGGGATGTGCAGGGCTTGCTTGATCTCCGCGATGGCATCCCAATCTGCTTCGCCACCATACCCCTGGGCGCGTGTGCGTCCATGCACCGCCAGCAGCGCCCCTCCATTTTCTTCCACAATGCGCGCAATCTGCAAATAATTACGGCTGTCTGCATCCCAACCCAGGCGGATTTTACCGGTCACCGGCACAGGGATATTTTGGTTGAGCAAGCTAAAGATCTGGGCCACTTTGGCAGGCTCGCGCAGCAAACCCGCCCCGGCTCCCCTCCCGGATACGGATTTGGCCGAGCAGCCCATATTTATATCAATGATATCCGGTTGGTAAGGCAGCAGTAGCGTGGCAGCCTTGAGCAAACGCTGTGGGTCTTCATCGAAGATTTGAAATACGACCGGACGCTCGTGAGGTAGATAGGCGAATTTTGGCTCGATGCGCTTGCGAATATGCAGCACATCCAGGGCATTAATGAATTCGGTATAACTCATGGCTGAACCCAGGCTGCGGCATAAGGATCGAAAGGGCAGGTCCGAATAACCGTCCATTGGCGCCAGGATCAGGTCGCCATAGACCGGCACTCCGCCAACATGGAAAACTGGCTGGACTGCTGTTGTTTGGGTCAGGGGGGTGAATCCTGGGGAAGACATAATACCGCTATAAATAGCCTACTCGCCTGGCATCAGGGCGTGTTCAAGCGCTTGCTGCAACGAGCGCACTTCGATAATTTGCAGCCCATCCGGCCAGGGCTCACCCTTGCGCAGGCGTTTCGGGACAATGGCAGTCTTGAAGCCCAGCTTGGCAGCCTCGCGTAAGCGTGCTGGCATCTGCCCGACCATACGCAGCTCCCCCGATAAGCCAATTTCGCCGATCAAAACCGTGTCGGCGCGCAGTGGGGCATTGCGGCTGGAAGAAGCAATCGCTGCCGCGACCGCCAGGTCAGCAGCCGGCTCGCTCACGGTCAGGCCACCCACCACATTCACAAAGACATCTTGCTCGCCCAGGCGCAGCCCCACCCGCCGCGTGAGCACCGCTGCCACAAGCAGCAGACGGTTAAAGTCAATCCCATTGGGTGTGCGGCGTGGGTTTCCAAAGGAAGTTGGGCTGGTCAGGCCCTGCACTTCAACCAGCAGCGGGCGCGTGCCTTCCATGGTCACTGCGATGGCAGAGCCCGGGGCATTGATCATGCGCTCCGCCAGGAATGCTTCGGACGGGTTGGTGACCTCCACCATGCCGCGTTCCTGCATCTCGAACACCCCCACCTCAGAAGTGGCGCCGAAGCGATTCTTTACCGAGCGCAGCAAACGATAAGACTGGAAGCGATCTCCCTCCAGATATAAGACGGTATCGACAATGTGTTCCAGCACGCGCGGCCCGGCTATGGTGCCCTCTTTGGTGACATGCCCGATCAAGAAAACTGCCATGCTGGAGCTCTTTGCCAGCTCGCGCAAGCGCGAGGCGCACTCGCGCACCTGCGAGACCGAGCCAGCCGAGGATTCCATATCATCCAGGTAGGTGGTTTGGATCGAATCGACGATCAGCAGGTCAGGGCGCACCTGCTGCAGATGGCCTTCCATCACCGCCAGGTTCGTCTCTGTCACCAGGAATAATTGCTCCGGCAGAGCTTCTTGCTTGGTGGATTGGGGACCGCGCAGCAAGCGCAAAGCGCGCATCTTGATCTGGCGCTCGCTCTCCTCCCCGGAGACGTACAACACGCGCTTCCCGGCCGCGATCTCCAGGGCAACTTGCAGCAGCAGCGTGGATTTTCCGATCCCCGGATCGCCCGCGATCAGCACAATCGACCCCGGCACCACGCCCCCACCCAGGACGCGCGCAAACTCGCTGATCGATACCTCCATGCGCTCGTCCACGTCGCCATCAATTTCATCCAGGCGGCGCGGCGCTGAACGCCCCCCACCCAGAGGTCGCGCCGCGGGCGCAGTTACCGGTGTAACCACTTCCTCCACCAGGCTGTTCCACGCGCCGCAGTGCGTGCAGCGCCCCATCATGCGGGCGTAACGCCTCCCGCATTGCTGGCATACATACTCAGTTCGGTTTTTGCTCATGCGCTAATTATAAATGGGGTTTACCAGCCCGGTATGGCCTGATAAACCCCATCATCCTTTATTCTGCTAAAACCTGATCAATCAAGCTGCGGGTACCGCCTCGGGAGGCGTGGAAACCTCATCCAGCTTACGGCGCAAAACGATCTCCCCATCCTTTACATCCACCAGGATTGCCTCCCCGTTCTCAAACTCGCCAGATAGCAGCGCGTCTGACAATGGATCTTCAACCTTCTGCTGGATCACCCGGCGCAGCGGGCGGGCGCCCATATCTGGGTCATAACCCAGTTCAGCGATGATATCCAGTGCTTCTGGAGTGATCTCCAGCTGGATATTGTTCTCTTCCAGGCGCAGCCCAACTTTATTCACCTCCAGCTCGACGATCTTCTGGATATCCTGCTTGGTCAACGAACGGAACACGATCATTGCGTCCAGTCGGTTGATAAACTCCGGCCGGAAGACTCGTTTGAGCGAGTCCGTCAGCTTCTTACGCATCTCTTCGTACGCCAGGCGTTCCTCGACCTCTTGATCCCGCTTCAGGCTAAATCCAAGCGATGCCTGGCGCTTAATCATATCTGCGCCAACATTGGACGTCATCACGATGATCGCGTTACGGAAGTCCACCTTGCGACCACGCGCATCCGAGAGGTGCCCCTCTTCCATGATCTGCAGCAGCATGTTATGCGCTTCGGGGTGCGCCTTTTCAATCTCATCAAAGACCACAATCGAATATGGCCGGCGGCGCAGGGCTTCGGTAAGCTGCCCGGCTTCCTCATAGCCTACATATCCAGGCGGAGCCCCAACCAGGCGCGAGACCGAGTGGCGTTCCATAAACTCGGACATATCCAATTGGATCAGGGCCTCTTCACTGCCAAAAAGGAAGCGGGCCAGCGCTTTGGTCAGTTCCGTCTTGCCCACACCCGTCGGCCCCAGGAAGATAAAGGAACCAATCGGGCGGCGTGGGTCTTTTAGCCCGGCGCGTGCCCGGCGGACAGCCTTGGCGACCGACTCGATCGCCTCTTCCTGCCCGACAATCTGCTTGCGTAGTTCATCTTCCATCTGCATCAAGCGCTGCGATTCTTCCTGAGCGATCTGCATCACCGGCACACCGGTCCACATAGAAACGACCTCAGCAATATCATTGGCCGTAACAATCGGGCTGGTAGCCCGGTCCCAGGTGGTGCGCAGGCGTTCGATCTGCAGTTCTAAGGATTCGATCTGCTCCTGGATCTCCTGAGCATCATCGTTGCGCCCATCTTCAACCGTAAGCGCATAGTTCTGGCGCGCTTCTCGCAGCTGGCCCATCATTTCCTTGGCCGTTTTGGCAGCCGGACTCTTATACATCCGTACCCGCGAAGAAGACTCATCGATGAGATCGATGGCTTTATCGGGCAAGAAACGCTCGGTGACATAGCGTGACGAGAGATGCGCTGCGGCATCAAGGGCCTCGTCAGAGATGATCAAGCGGTGGTGTTCTTCATATGCAGAGCGCACCCCGCGCAGGATCTCGATCGTCTCGTCCACCGTTGGTTCTTCAACAATCACGGGCTGGAAACGCCGCTCCAGGGCAGCATCTGATTCAATATGCTTGCGATATTCATCCAGGGTAGTGGCGCCAATCACCTGCAGCTCGCCCCGTGAGAGCGCTGGCTTAAGGATATTGGCGGCATCCACGGATGACCCGGCTGCGCCAGCGCCTACCAACATATGTACTTCGTCGATGAACAGGATCGCACCAGACGCTTTCAGTTCATCGATCACGCGCTTAAGGCGCTCCTCGAATTGGCCGCGGTACATGGTGCCGGCGACCAGCGAGCCCACATCCAGTTGTAAGACGCGCTTATCGAGCAAAGGTCCCGGCACATCACCTTCGATAATCCGTTGTGCCAGACCTTCCACAATAGCGGTTTTGCCGACCCCTGGCTCGCCAATCAAGGCTGGATTGTTCTTCGTGCGCCGCGCCAGGATCTGGATCACGCGCTCGATTTCCATCTGTCGACCGATCACCGGGTCAAGCTTGCCTTCCTCCGCCAGGGTAGTCAGGTCAGATGCCAGTTGGTCTACCATAGGAGTCTTGGGCTTGGCCTGCTCCGACTTGCCTGCCGGGCGTGACGGCTCCGGCTTAGTAGTCTGGCGCGCAGAGGTGCTCTCCTGCAGGACACGCCGAGTTTGGCGGCGGATTTGCTCGGGTGTGACGCCCAATTTCCGCAGCACATCCAGTGCTATTCCTTCTCCATAGCGCACCAGGCCCAGCAGCAAATGCTCCGTGCCAATATAGTGGTGCCCCATCCGGCGCGCCTCTTCGACCGCATACTCCAGCACCTGCTGGGTGCCAGGCGAAAGATCGAGTTTGCCGCCCCTGTATTCTCCAGGGCCCGTCAGCCGTTCTACCATTTCCTGGATCCGGTCTGCCTCCAGGCCTAATTCGCGCAGCACGCGACCAGCTACGCCACCTTCCTCCCGAATTAATCCCAGGAGCAGGTGCTCTGTACCAATATAATTATGGCGCATTCTTTCAGCTTCCTGGTGAGCCAGGCTGAGCACTCTACGCGCCCGTTGTGTAAATCGTTCCATGCCAGACATGGTACTTCCTCCTACCGTTTATCTGCAGTACCACAATCAACTTCGACAGAGTAGTACCAGAGTTTTGTAGTTCTCCCCGGCACAAGGATGACTCTCATTGATTATGAGACTTTTTGTCCGATTGGATTCTACCAGAATTTGGATTGGGTATCTCTTTTTCAAAGGTACAAACTAATCATTGTTAATGCAACTCTTAGACACCTGCCCTGCACGAACGTGCGAGAGATAAGAAAGGCGCACCCGGTTAAGGTGCGCCTCGCCTGTAGTTGCTTTGTGCCCGGCTGAAGGTTATGCTTCAGCAGGCGGCTCTTCTTCAGGTGTGTCGTCCTCAACCGCGGGTGTCTCTTCTGCAAGAGGCTCTTCCGCAGACGTCTCTTCTGCAAGAGGCTCTTCCGCAGACGTCTCTTCTGTAAGAGGTTCTTCAGCAAGTGTCTCTTGTGCAAGAGGTTCTTCAGGAAGTGTCTCTTCCGCAAGAGGTTCCTCAGCAAGTGTCTCTTCTGCAGGAGTCTCTTCAGCAAGTGTCTCGACCGCAGCAGTCTCTTCGGCCAGGTCTTCCACAACCGCTTCGGCTGTATCCTCTTCCCCAACCTTGCCGACCTCTTCAGCCAGGGCCATCTTCCAGTCAAAGTCGGCATATGCCGCAGAATCGACTTTGCGCAGGCTCAACCCAATCCGCCGTCGTTCGGGGTCAATTTTGATCACACGCAGTGTAACCACATCGCCCTCGCGCACGACTTCCTTGGGATGTGTGACGCGTTGCTCACTCAACTCAGAGATGTGGATCAAGCCTTCCATCTCTTCGTCCAGCTTGGCGAATGCGCCGAATTTAGTAAGGTGGGTGATTGTGCCCTCGATCAACATCCCTTCTTTCAGATGTTCAACCCGCATCAGCCACGGATCGCGCAGCAGCTGGCGTATTGAAAGCCCAATCCGCTTGCGTTCCTGATCGACACTGATCACCTTGACATTAACTTCTTGTCCCACGCTCAGAACTTCGCTGGGATGCTGGATGCGATCCCAGGAAATCTCTGAAAGATGGACCAGCCCATCCGCACCATCAATGTTGACGAAGGCGCCAAACTCAGCCAGGCTGGTGACCCGCCCAGAGCGGATATCACCTTCTGCGAGTTGGTCCAGCAAACGCTCCTTGAGGGTCTCGCGGGTTTCCTGCAGCGCCTGTCGCTCAGAAAGGATCAACCGGCGACGCTCGCGATCCACCTCAATGACTCGGATGTCTACGGCTTCTCCCACCATTTTGCCCCAACGCTGCTCCGGGGTTTCGCCTGTGGCGCCAGAGCGGCGCACCAGGCTCACCTGCGAGGCAGGCACAAATCCGCGCAAACCTCCAACGGGAACGATCAGGCCGCCCTTGTTGTAGCCCACAACCTTGCTGTGATAGATCTCTTCTGAGGCTTTGAGCTTTTCGACCTTCTCCCAATCCCGCTCTTCGCGTGCGCGAGTATAAGAGAGCACAACATTACCGTTCGCGTCTTCAGAGGCGACCACGTAGACAACAATCTCCTGCCCAACGTGAAAAGTAGCTCGTTCCTGATCAGGAATCTGCTCTAATTCACGGCCTGAGATCACGCCTTCTGATTTGGTACCAACGCTGACGAGAACTTCGTTCTCGCGGATGGTGGCGATAATTCCTTCACGAATTTCGCCAGGGGTGGGGAAATCCAGGTTTAACCCTTGCTCCTCGAGTAGGGACTCCATCGAAAATGACTCTTGATTTGTAGATTCGGTGGGGGTTTCCGTATTCTGAGGAATTTCAGGTTCAACCTCTTGCCCGAGTGGGGCGTTATTTTGGTCCATAAGCTTACGTACTCCGGTTTGGTTAAGATGTACTGTTCATTATAAAGGTGAAAAGGGAACTTGGCAACCTTTGTGATAATATGTAGAATGCACAGCATATTAATTGTACAGAGGTTTTTGAATGCCGCCGATTTATCCATTCACTGCCATTGTCGGTCAAGAGCGCATGAAACGCTCGCTTATCTTAAACGCCGTAGATCCCCGCATTGGGGGGGTGTTGATTCGCGGTGAGCGGGGTACTGGCAAGTCCACCGCCGCACGTGCCATGGCCGCCCTTCTACCCCAGATTGAAGTATTTACTGATTCACCCTTCAATGATGACCCTCAATCCCCCAATACCTGGTCCGATTGGGTAAAAGAACAGAGAGCCGCTGGTAAAGATCTGCAGATCGCCAGGCGCCAGATCCGTTTTGTAGATTTGCCGGTAAGCGCCACTGAGGACCGGGTTGTTGGCACGCTGGATATTGAAAAAGCCATTCAGATGGGCGAGCGCCACTTCGAGCCAGGGGTATTGGCCGCTGCAAACCGCGGTCTGCTTTATATTGATGAAGTCAACCTGTTGGATGATCACGTGGTCGACCTGCTGCTGGATTCAGCCGCTATGGGGATGAATATCGTCGAACGTGAAGGCATTTCATTCTCTCACCCGGCTCGTTTCATCCTTGTGGGCACCATGAATCCCGAAGAAGGGGATCTGCGCCCACAGCTGTTAGATCGCTTTGCCCTTTCCGTTGAGATTCGTGGTATTCGTGATGCCCGCGAGCGTGTCCTGATCATGGAGCGCAACCTGGCCTACGAGTCGGACCCCGAAGCTTTCCGCGAAAATTGGCTGCCGCGCGAGCTGGACCTCTCCCAGCAAATTGAGCGTGCCCGCAAAGTCCTTGGGCTTGTCACGCATACCAGCCGCGACTTGCTGGCCATCGCCGCTTTGACCTCCTCGTTGAATGTGGATGGGCACCGGGCAGACCTGGTGATCCTAAAAACCGCCCGCGCCCATGCAGCCTTTGAAAACCGCCGCACCATCGCTGAGCGCGACATTGCCCTGGCAGCCGAGTTAGCTTTGCCCCACCGCATTAAGCGCGGACCTTTCAATCAGGTGGAAATTTCCATGGAACAGCTCCAGGAGCGCATTGAGCAGTTGGAAGGCGCCATGGATCATTCTCAGGAGCCCGAGACACAACCCACCCAGGAACCTGTCGACGAAAAAAAAAAGGCCTGAATCGCGACATACAGGTCGAGGAATCTGACGAAAGCCGCCAGCAGCCATCCGAACCTGCTTCCCAGAACGTTTTCGACACCGGCAGCGCCAATTGGTGGGATGGCGGAGAAAAGGTCAAAGTTGGAACGCCTTTTGTCCCGCGCCGCTTGGCCAACCCCCTGGATAGAATCACCCGCCGGCATGGTGGGCGCCGCTCACAAACCCGCACCGACCGCAAGCGCGGCCGCTATATTCAGGCGCGTCCAGCCATGGGGAAAACCAACGACCTGGCCTTTGATGCCACCCTGCGCGCCGCTGCCCCTTACCAGCAAGACCGCCAGGAACAGCGCAAACTGGTCGCCTTTGCCGTTCAGAAGAGCGATTTCCAGCGTAAAGTGCGTGTCAAGAAAGCCGCCAACCTGGTCCTGTTTGTGGTGGATGCGTCCTGGTCCATGGCTGTGGCCGAGCGTATGCAAGCCACCAAAGGTGCCATTTTGTCCTTGCTCACCGACGCCTATCAACGCCGGGACCGGGTAGGTCTGGTAGTTTTCCAAAAAGACCGCGCCACCCTGATTCTCTCCCCCACCAACTCCATCCAGCTTGCCCAGCGCGCCCTGGGCGATATTCCCGTAGGTGGCAAAACCCCGCTTTCCGCCGGCCTGTTTATGGCCCACCAGGTTATTCAGCGCGAGCGCTATATGCACCCGGACGTCATGCCGCTCATCATCTTACTCACCGATGGCGCCGGGAATGTCTCGTTGAGCAGCCTGCCTCCCCAGGAAGAATCGCATCACCTTGCTGATCGCATTGCCGAAGACGAGATCCGCTGTGTGGTGATCAATATGGAACACGCCGCCTTTGACCAGGGCCTGGCCCAGGCTTTAGCAGATCACCTGAAATCCCCTTGCTATACGCTTAGCGAGTTGAAAGCCGAAACGCTCTACCAGGCAGTACGGGACGAAATGTTGAGCGTTTGACCAGCCACAATGAAAGCCCTGTTTCCTGTATCTTTTCTGCGTACTAATTTGCCAGTAATTCTGGCTGGGCTGCTGTTAGTCTTTTTTGCGAGCAGCTGCGCCACAATTGCTCAGCCCTCTGAGAGCAACAATCCCCCCTCTGGCGAAACTGCTGCCGTGCAGGCTACTCCCACCAACACAACTCAACCAGACTCAAGTCTTCCCCCAACATCCACCAACACCCCGCCTGCTTCCGATGCCAGCGCTCCACCAACACCTGACGTGTCCGATTCGCTCCCGCTCCCGCATTACACTATTACCGCCACACTGAATTACGCCGGACATCTTCTCCAGGTTGACGAACGCATTGATTATGTAAATTCATCCGCCGACACGCTGACCGAGCTGGTCATGATGGTTGATACGATCTATTTCCCCGGCGTGTTCAGTTTGATTAGCCTTGCCTGGATCGATTCTGAAGCGCTGCCTGTTTACACCTGGGAGAATGCCATCCTGCGCCTGTCGCTTCCCCTGCCCTTGGCCCCTGGAGAGCAGGTCAGCTTGCGCCTGGGTTACACCCTGAACCTGCCATCTCCTGTCCCTTCACAACAGGTACGCCCCATTCCCTTTGGCTACACAGCCCGCCAGACCAACCTGGTGGATTGGTACCCATTGATCGCTCCTTATCAATCAGGCGTAGGCTGGTTGGCGCATCCCGCCGGTTTTTTTGGCGAACATCAAGTCTATGCGGTTGCGGACTTTGACATCGCCATCCGCCTGGAAGATGCTCGCCCAGATTTGATCGTTGCAGCCAGCGTTCCTGCCCAGGAAATCGATGGCTGGCGACATTATCAGATGCAAAAGGCGCGTAATTTTGTTTTCTCGGTCAGCCCACATTACATCGTTGAATCCACTCAGGTTGGGCAGGTCACTGTAACCAGCTATACTTTTTCTGTGCATGCCAGCACCGGCAAGACCGTGCTAAAAACAACTGCGGACGCCTTGGCGTTATATTCAGAGTTGTTCAGCCCCTATCCCAGGACCAGCTTGAGCGTGGTCGAAGCAGACTTTTTAGATGGGATGGAATACGATGGGCTCTATTTCCTGAGCAATGGCTTTTACAATCTCTACCAGGGCGCTCCAGGCGAATACCTGGTGGCTATTGCCGTGCATGAGACCGCTCATATGTGGTGGTACGCCCTGGTGGGCAATGATCAGGCACTCGAGCCCTGGCTGGACGAAGCCTTGTGCACTTACAGCGAGCTCCTGTTCTACGAACGCTATTATCCTGAAGCCATCGACTGGTGGTGGTCATATCGCATCCATTATTATGAACCACGCGGCTGGGTAGACGGCAGTATTTATAATCCTGCAGGTTACCGCGCATATCGGGATGCCGTATATCTCAATGGCGCCGTATTTTTACACGAATTACGCCAGGCGATTGGTCCTGATGTATTCATTCAATTTTTACAGGCTTATAATAATCGCTATGCTTATCGAATAGCCTCAGCCAGTAACTTCTTCGAGATCTTGTCTGAGCATAGTAATACGGACCTTACAACCTTATTGAGCGCCTATTTCTCTGCACTCAGATAAAAGATTTTATTCTATCTTTATTGGTTTAATATATATATAGTAATCTTAGTAGAGCCTGTGGATATGTGGATAAGTGACACGTGGGTGTCTTTAGTCCCCATAGGTGGGGGGTACCCCCCGAAAGACAGAAGAAATAGGGGGATTCAACTTCAGATTTATACAACCTCTCTTGGGGAAAGTATTGCAGAAAAATAACAATAATTTTCAACCAACATGCACGAAAGAAGATATGGACGGTGACTTAATTGCACCCCCCATATATAGGGGTATTTCGTTTTGTGCTATTTGGGTACAAATGAGTAGTTTTCCCCAGAAAAGGCGGTTTATCCACAGAAATTCGCGAGTTATCCACAGCTTTGTGAGGAGGCAAGCCCTTTTGGGGAAAATAGATACCCCTAGATATGGGTGCTTCCATAGCTGAAGTTTGATCTTGTTTTTTGCCTGCCTGCCGGCAAAATTTCATGACATTATCAGTGCAGAGTATAGGCTGGGTTCGTTGTATAATCAAGCATAAAGTTGTTTTGTGAGAGTGTATATGAGCGCTTTGCCACCCACGCGCACGATTGACGCATCTCCTGTCCAGCTTCACTGGAGTAGCGGGACAGCCTATGACCTGTTCGTCAGCCTGATGGTCTTGCATGATCCGGACAGGTTCGGCGTGCGTCCTTCTTGGGCGGCGGGAGTCCGCTCACGCCTTTCCTTGTCGCAGCGTCAGGTATTGGATACATGTAATGATGTTGTCGGAACACCTGCACATTGGATCCATTCCTTGCCACAGCCAGCCGACTGCCAGATTGTGTTTCAGGCATTGCACCAGCTCCCGGCAGCACAACGCCTGCCCCTTTTAGGTAGCAACCCCAGATTTTCTTCCGAACAGGTCGAGTTTTTGTATTCTGTCAACCAGCGCAAGGTTTGGGATCGGTCTGATCTTGAGTGCCTGAAAGAGTTTTACCACAAATCCCGTATGGACGTTCCTCGCACCGCAGCCCTGGAGAATATACTCAGTGTGTGGTCGCGGGCCGATGAATTTGGTGAGACGTATCTGGAAGCTCTGCAAGCCTATTACCAGGTCTTTTTTGTGGATGAAGAACAACGTATCCAACCTGCTTTGCAGGCTGGTCTCGCTCATGCACAACAACTTGCGCGCGAAAAGCCCCTGCTGGAGCTGTTAGAAAACCTGTCTCAAGGCGTTCGCTTTCAGGGAATGGAAGAATTAACTGAACTAACCCTGGCTCCGTCCTTCTGGATATCTCCCCTGATCGTTGTTTCACCGCTCAAACCGGAACATCGCGTGCTGGTCTTTGGCGCTCGCCCACCAGAATTATCCGTTGTCCCCGGAGATATCGTGCCAGAGATGTTATTGCGCGGTTTGAAGACGATTGCCGATCCCACCCGTCTGCGCATTCTGCGCTATCTGGTGGAGCAGCCCCGCACCCCAACCGAGCTGGCCTCTTTGCTGCGTTTACGGGCGCCCACGGTTACCCACCACCTGAGTGCGCTGCGCCTGGCAGGGTTGGTGCGCTTAATTCTGGGTGGGCAGGACGATCGCCGTTATGCCGCTCGCCAGGAAGCCATTGCCCAACTCTCTGGTAGTCTGGATCGCTTCCTGAACAGCAACAGCCAGGAAACTTAAAAAATTTCCAAATTTCTGCTCACCTGTAACCTTTGCCTCCTGTGTGCATCTAATCTCTTGGTCACGAAATTAAAAATATGGAGGCTCTAAAATATTATGGAAATGGTGATTGATTTCCCTGGTGGCGCCCGCGTGGACGCTCACTTTGGCCCTTATACTGTACAGACTGACCAGCCATCTTCTGGTGGTGGCGCCGGTTCTGCGCCTACCCCGTTCGGTGTATTCCTAGCTTCGATTGGCACATGCGCCGGCATTTATGTGCTTGGCTTCTGCCAGTCGCGTGGCTTGCCCGTCGAGGGTATTCGCATCGTTCAGCGTATGCACAGCGATGCGTTCAGCGGCATGATTGGCAAGATCGACCTGGAGATCCAGGTGCCGCCCACTTTCCCTGAAAAGTACCTGCCTTCGTTGGTACGCTCAGCAGAAATGTGCGCTGTCAAGAAGCATTTTGAGCGCCCGCCCCAGTTTGATGTTTACACCAAAATGGTTGAGGCTGTAGCCTAGAACCTCCCCTTTACAGTGGATCAAAAAGGGCTGCCCATAAGCAGCAGTTCAATAGCAAATATCGCCAACAGTAGGGGCGAAGCAGTGCGGCAAGTGCCATCTGTGGTAGTCGAAACACGCTTCGCCCTTCTTTTTGGACAACCCCTTGATTTCAGTCTTTTTCCGGACCTATATAGGTTCCGGCGTGCAGTACAGTGCTCTTGGGTATGACCACGATGCCATCCTGCACAACCCAATTGTCCTCCAGGATATCCGTGCCGCGCGGGAAGGGTTTGATCACCACCCCCTCGCCCATGCGCACATTTTTATCGATAATCGCGCCCTCGATATCACAATTGCGACCCACACCAATTGGCACCCCTCCCTTGGGAGGCACGCCAGGTTGGTCGTAATAGTCTGCACCCATCAAGATCGTCTGGCACATCCTTACCCCGTCGGCGATCTGGCTGCGTAGCCCAATCACACAGTCCTCGATTTCCGCATGGTGGATCTGGCAGCCTTCCGCCAGCAGTACGTTGTGCAAGGTTGCCCCATCGATTACTGACCCTGGCAGGAAGCGCGGGTGAGTATAAATCGGCCCGATTGGATCATAGAAATTAAATGGAGATTCCGGCCGCGCTAGCATCAGATTGACTTCATAAAAAGAACGGATTGTCCCGATGTCTTCCCAATAGCCATCAAAGTCATAACCATACACGGTGTAACTGCTCAATGCATTCGGGATGATTTGGCTGCCAAAGTCTTGTTCGGTGGTGTCATTCAACAGGTCATATAGAATACGGGTGCTGAACATGTAAATGCCCATCGATCCCAGATAGGGACGCGCGGGATCATCTCGGCTGACAAACTGAGCCAGCACGTCAGGCTCGCGCGGTTTTTCGACGAATGCAGTGATCTGCCCGCTTGGATCGCGTTTCAAGAGCCCAAAACGAAAGGCCTCACCAGCGACAACCGGTTGAACTGCTACCGTAATATCGGCCCCTTTTTCCCAGTGGAATTTGGCCATTTGCTCGTAATCCATGCGGTAAAGATGGTCTCCCGCCAGAATGATCACAAATTCCGCTCCCGAAGCCCGGATTTCGAAGAGTTGTTTCCGCACCGCGTCGGCGGTCCCCTGGTACCAATCCTGGCTGCGGGGGGTCTGCTCAGCAGCTAAAATTTGCACCCAGCCCTGGTGAAAATTATCAAAGTTATACGTTTGGGATATGTGCCGGTGCAGCGAAACCGAGTTGAATTGGGTCAGCACGGCAATTTTATGCACCCCCGAATTGATGCAGTTGCTGAGTGGCACATCGATTAGACGATATTTACCGGCGATGGGCACAGCGGGTTTCGAGCGCTGTTTGGTGAGAGGGTGTAATCGCTTGCCTACACCACCCCCTAGAATAACGGCCAGAACTTGGTTCATAGAATGCATGTATCACTCTCCACTTGAGCAAACGATGATTCGGTCGCTTGGTTCGATATAATTGCTGGCCAACCTGTGTATGTATAGTTTATATGGCTGTGTAATTCGCTAAAAGCAGCTTAACACATCGGGTTCTCAACCAGCGAATTACTTGAGTAAAACGCCTGGCAACAAGTTAGATTCTGTTAAGTTTCTTTCGGCGTTTTACTTAATTATAAGGTAGGCTTGCCGTTCTGCGCTGATGATCTTCTGGTAAGCGAAACGCCCTTCTGGATGAGAGAAGGGCGTATGCTATAATCAGTTGGTGCCGAAGGTGGGAATCGAACCCACAATCCCGAGGGAACACGAGTTTGAGTCGTGCGCGTATGCCAGTTCCGCCACTTCGGCGTGATCCACAGTTGCTTTCTAAGTTAGCCTAAGTATATCGAAAGTTAGACAACCGGTCAAGACAAGGATATCAGGATGCGTCTAGGAATAATTGGGCTTCCCCAATCTGGTAAGACCACCGTTTTCAACGCCCTCACCCGTACTGACCAGCCGCCTACCATGGCTGGCGGGCGCATTGAAATTCACACTGCCGTGGTGGATGTGCCCGATGAGCGCGTGGATCGTCTGTCGAATTTATTTCACCCAGAAAAAACAATTTACGCCAAAGTCACCTATGCGGATATAGCCGGCCTGGAGGGCAGCTCCAGCAAAGCCGGTATTTCCGGCGCGCTGCTCAACCAGCTCACCCAAATGGATGGCTTTGTGCATGTCGTGCGCTGCTTTGAAAGCAGCAACGTTCCTCACCCGGCCGGAAGTGTAAACCCTCAGCGAGATATGGCCGCCATGGACGGCGAGCTGTTGATTAACGACTTGATCGCCGTAGAGCGCAAGCTGGAACGCCTGGCGGAGGAGCGCAAGAAGGGTGGCGGGCGCGACCGGGCGGTGATTGAGCGCGAGCTGGCCCTCTTTGAAAAACTCAACCTCGCCCTGGGGCAGGAGCAGCCGCTGCGCGATGTGGACCTCTCTCAGGAGGAAGATAAAATACTCTCTGGTTTTGGCTTTCTCACTCGTAAGCCGATCCTGGTCTTGCTCAACCTGTCCGATGGCCAGCCTGCTCCCGACTTGGAATATCCCCATGCTCGCAGCGCTGTGGCTGGTCTGCAGGGCAAGCTCGAAATGGAATTAGCCCAGCTCCCGCCGGAGGACGCCGAAGTCTTCAAAGAAGAGTACGGCATTCAGGAGCTTGGTTTACAGCGCGTCATTCGCTATTCCTATGACTTGCTCGGATTGCAATCCTTCTTCACCGTAGGCGAGGATGAGGTGCGCGCCTGGACCGTCCGTCGTGCGGCGACTGCCCACGAGGCAGCCGGCGCAATCCACACGGATCTGCAGAAAGGCTTTATCCGCGCCGAAGTGGTCGCCTATCAGGATTTAATAACCCTGGGCGGCCTCCCCGAAGCGCGCTCCAAAGGCAAGCTGCGCCTGGAAGGCAAGGAATACCTGGTGCAGGACGGCGATATCGTGCATATTCGCTTTAATTTGTAATGCAGGCAGACCCCAACCCCTTACCCCTCAATCAGATCCTGGTGGGAGATTGCCTGGATCACCTGTCCAGGCTGCCGGACGAATCGGTTGATCTGATCTTCGCCGATCCTCCTTATAACCTGCAGCTCCGTCAGGAACTCTGGCGCCCGAACCAGACCAGGGTGGCGGCTGTAGATGATACCTGGGATCAATTTTCTGATTTCCAGGCCTATGATTCGTTCACGCGCGCCTGGCTGGGGGCTTGCCGCCGAGTGCTAAAGCGCACCGGCACTTTATGGGTCATTGGCACCTACCATAATATATTCCGAGTAGGGGCGATTCTGCAAGACCTGGGCTTTTGGGTATTAAACGACATTGTCTGGATTAAGGACAACCCCATGCCAAATTTTCGGGGGGTGCGTTTTACCAATGCCCACGAAACCTTGCTCTGGGTGCAAAAAGAGCGCGGTGCTCCTTATACATTTAATCACCACAGCCTTAAAGCCCTCAATGATGATTTGCAAATGCGCAGTGATTGGCAGTTGCCCATCTGTAATGGCCGCGAACGGCTGCGCTCGGATGGAGAGAAGGTTCATTCGGCTCAAAAACCAGAGTCCTTGCTCTATCGAGTGATCCTGGCCAGCTCGCAACCGGGTGATATTGTCCTGGATCCCTTCTTTGGAACCGGTACCACCGGCGTGGTTGCCCGCCGTCTGGGTCGCCAATGGATCGGTATCGAGCAGGATACCCGCTACGCCGAACTGGCCTCCCGGCGCATCGCAGAGACTCCACCCGCCGCTCCGGATGACAGCCTGTTTGTCTCACCCAACCCACGCAAACGTCCGCGTATCCCTTTCGGCAGGCTGGTAGAAGAGGGCTTGCTTGTACCTGGACAAATCCTGTATTTTGGCGTGCAGGGTGATATAACCGCCCAGGTACTTGCCGATGGAGCCTTGTGTTGTAATGGTCAGCGCGGCTCTATTCATTCTTTGGCGCGTCATCTGCGCCAGGGGCCTTGCAATGGTTGGGAGCTGTGGTACTACCAGGACCCCCTGACCGGGCAGCGCTGGCCGGTTGACAGTCTGCGACAGCTCTATCGCGCTCAAACCCAGCCCGATCAGGATAAATGAGGCAGCTTTTTGAAATTTCCAACCCTGTCGGCTCATAAAGCGTATTATATTTGTCTGAATTAACCATCTCATCGATATAAGGAGTTCACTATGAGTGTGCAGTACCAACAAACCGCCTGGAGCCTGGATGATTTATTCACTTCCAGCGACAGCCCAGAGATCAAGGCTACCTTTGCCAGCTTGGATCAACTGATTGGCGAATTTGAAAAACAACGTGATCTCTTGGATGCCGGTATGCCTGTAGAACGTTTGCTGGAGATGATCCGGCAGTACGAAGTCATCAATGCGCAGGCTAACCGCATCTACTCGTATGCTGGGCTGCGCTTCGCCGCCGACACCCAGGACCAACAGGCTGCTGCCTTCCTGGCTCAGGTAGAGCAGCAGATGGCTGCCTTGCAAAACCGCGGTCTCTTCTTCAGTTTGTGGTGGAAAGGACTCGACGAGCAGGCCGCTGAGCGTTTGATGGCTGGCGCTGGTGAATTCCGCTACTGGCTCGAGGAGATGCGCCACTTTAAGCCGCACACCCTGACCGAGCCGGAGGAAAAGATCGTTAATATCAAAAACGTTACTGGGGCTAATGCGCTGGCTAACCTGTATGATTCGATCACCAACCGCTACGTCTTCAAAGTGGAGGTGGATGGCGAAGTCAAAGAGCTCACGCGTGGCGAATTGATGGTTTATGTCCGCCAGCATGACCCCGAGTTGCGCGCCAAAGCCTATCAGGAGCTTTATCGAGTTTACGGCGAGGATGGCCCGATTCTGGGGCAGATTTACCAGACCATCGTGCGTGATTGGCGCAGCGAACAGGTCGATTTGCGCAAGTTCAGCAGCCCCATGGCAGCCCGTAACCTGATCAACGATATCCCCGATCAGGTTGTGGACACCCTCCTGGAAGTCGCCAGGCAGAATGCCCATGTTTTCCAGCGCTTTTTCCGCTTGAAAGCCAACCGCCTGGGTGTGGACCGCCTGCGCCGTTATGACGTTTATGCTCCAATAGCTAAATCCAACAAGATGTATGCCTATAACGATGCGGCGGATATGGTGCTGGATGCTTTCAACCAGTTCGACCCCCAGATCTCTCAGTTTGCCCGGCGGGTATTCGACGACAACCACCTGGATAGCGAAGTGCGCAAAGGTAAGCGCGGTGGCGCGTTCTGCGCCTCAGTAACGCCCGATCTTACTCCCTGGGTGCTGCTGAACTACCAGTCCCGCCCTGATGATGTCGCCACCATGGCTCACGAGCTGGGTCACGCCATCCACAGCATGCTGGCTTCACAGCACAGTGTGCTCACCTTCCAGTCGAACTTACCTCTGGCAGAGACCGCCTCTACCTTTGGTGAGATGCTGCTGATTGATAAGCTCCTGGCGACCGAGACGGATGAAGGTGTGCGCCGCGATATGCTCTTCCGCCAGGTGGATGATGCTTATGCCACCATTATGCGCCAGTCTTTCTTTGCCCTCTTCGAAAAGGAAGCTCATCAGATGGTCCAGGATGGCGCCTCGGTCGACGATCTGGCTGAAGCCTATCTCAAAAACCTGCAAACGCAGTTTGGCGACGCGGTGGAGGTAAGCGACGAATTTCGCTGGGAATGGGTTTCCATCCCCCATATTTACCAGGTGCCGTTCTACGTCTATGCCTATGCTTTTGGCCAGTTGCTGGTCTTCGCCCTTTACCAGCAGTTCAAAGAAGAGGGTGAGGCATTCAAGCCGCGTTATACCCGCATCCTGTCTGCTGGCGGATCCAAGGCGCCGGTCCAGGTCCTCTCGGAAGCCGGCATCGACATTCACAAAGCTGAATTTTGGCAGGGTGGGTTTGATGTAATCAGCCGCCTGGTTGACCAGTTAGAACAACTTTAAGTGAGCTAACTATATTGCATGTATATGCAGTAACGGCAATAAATATTGCAATCTAATAATCTGGTTCCGCTGAATTTGATCGCTGCTTTTCAAGACGTCCGGGCTGCCTTACTCCCCTACCAGGACTCTCTGAATCAGTCAGATACGGATCATGGCAAGCACGGTGATGAGATGCTTGAACTTTTCACTGTGCTTGCCACGCAAAACACACACCAACCTTCGCCGGATAGCAATCTCGCCCTGGTTTTTGACCAGGCTGCTCAGGCAGCCTATCGTTTAGCCGATAATTCCAGCGCGCAGCTCTATGCACATGGGCTGACTCACTTCGCCAACGCCCTGCGCGATTTGAACTTGACCCTCCTTGATTTGATTCCCTACCTGCAGGCAGTTCTTTCCGATTCCGCTGCGGAAACAAGTATTGGTCGCCTTGCTCAGGGTCCATTCGTAAAAGCTTTGCTAAAAGGTTTGGCAGCCTGGGATTCCCAGGTGAATCTTGAAAACCAGACTTCCTCTCGACTGAGTATGGGCTATCTGTTTGACCTGGGCGTCACTTATATGCAGGCCCGCCAGCACAGCTCGAATAAGCTGGAAGCGCTGGTTGAAGTTGCCGTGCAGCATAGCCCATTAAAAGCCCCGTCATATCGCTCAAATTCTGGGAAACTGGTAATCAGTACCCTGCTTGAATCGATTTTACGCCAGGCAGGCATAGCTGGCCCACCTGAGTAAAAACAACAAAACGCTTCCCATACTGGGCGCCTGTCATCAGATAAACGGTTGCCTTTCGGGCTGTTCGCTGGTATCCTTAAGCAGGTAACATACAGAGTTACTCTCCCAAACGCAATAAAGAGAGAGCAAATCCAACCAGGATCAATTGAGACAAGACACATATGTATCTGGCAATTGAAGGTGTCATCGGCGTCGGTAAAACCACCCTGGCTCGCCTGCTGCAGCCGGTATTTACGGCTAACCTCTATCTGGAAGTCTTCGAAGAGAATCCATTCCTGTCCGATTTCTATTCTGATCGTGAGCGTTACGCCTTCCAGACTCAGATTTTTTTCCTTCTCAGCCGCTATCACCAGCAGCGCCGTATAGTTACTGAGGCAGTCAAGCAGGGTGCCAATATGATTGCCGATTATACTTTTGCCAAAGACGCCTTGTTTGCTGGGATCAACCTGCGCGGGGACGAGCTGGATATGTACGACAAGGTGCACCAGGCCCTGGCCGAAAAAATTACTCCCCCGGATCTGATTGTTTATTTGAGCGCTGATACGGATATGCTCATGCAGCGCATCGCATTCCGCGATAGAACATACGAACGCAACATGGAACGCGCTTATATCGATCAGCTGAATCAAGCCTATGAAGCGTTCTTTTCGGGCTCCCACCAACAGGGCAGTCCAATCCTCAGGCTGGATACCAATCACATTAATTATGTGAACAATCCAGGAGACCTGGATTGGGTGGAAAACCGTATCCGCCAGGCCTTAAAACTGGCCCCGTTCCAACCGGAGCTGCCACTACACAATACCTAAACGTATCCTGTTATCAAAGCTGGAAAACCAGCCTTAGCACGGTTTACCCGGGCCGTGCAGCAGATGGAGGGCACATGCGCATTACACGTCAGGTTGTGGATAAAATTATTGGTGAAACGGTCGAAAGCCGCACACAGAAGAATCGCAATATTCTGTCCATTTATCTGACCGGCTCTTATCTGTTTGATGATTATCTTCTGGGTGGCACATCCGATGTCGACCTGGTGATGATCCATATAGATCAGCCTGAGTCAGAGCGCGAAATCATCCGCCTTACTGACGAGCTGCATCTTGATATCGCCCACCATTTTCATCGCGATTATCGCCAGGCGCGCAAGCTGCGTGTCGATCCGTGGATGGGTCCCGCAATATTTGATTGCAAAATCCTGCACGACCCCCAGCATCTGATGGATTTTACTCAGGCAGCCGTGCGCGGACAGTTCGACCGGCTTGATTTTGTTGACGAGCGCTCACGAACCATGCTGGAAAACGCCCGTCAGGCCTGGTTGAATCGCCAGCTAGAAGCAGGCGGTAGCGAGCCTGCTGATGTGCTAAATTATTTGCGCGCCCTTGAATACGCGGCCAACGCGGTGGCTGGCATAACCGGTCCTTTGCTAACCGAACGGCGCTTTCTGAAGAGTTTTCCAGAGCGTGCTGCAGCTGTTGGCCGTCCTGGATTGTATGCTGGTTTGCTGGGTTTGTTGGGTGCCCACAATCAGACTCGCGAACAGGTGCGCGCCTGGTTACCTGAGTGGGAGAGCGACTATCTGGCTGACATGGATCAGCCCCGTCCTGCTCGCTTACATCTGGATCGGCTCCCATATTATCGCCAGGCGCTGCTATCTCTTTTAGAAAGCGACCAGCCCATGACCGCGCTCTGGCCCTTGCTGTGGACCTGGACGCGCCTGTCAGTCCTGCGCCAGGAACAGGACCGGCCAATTGAGTCATGGCGAGCTGCTTTGAGTGTGTTGGGGATGCAGGGAGATGAACTGCAGAGCCGGGTCGATGCACTCGATGCCTATCTGGATAATATCGAGGAAGCCATCGAAGAGTGGGGTCGCCGCAGCGGCATGATCAGCTAAGCTCGTCATCTGTCAATGTTTCACGTGAAACATTTTGGGCTGTCTCAGAAATTCGATTGCTGATCGAATATCTCCAGTAGTTTCAGATATTTCTTTCTGGGTTGGGCAGCATATGCTTGCGTAATTCTCGCAGGATGTCCATCTCGGAATATCCATTCTGCCGGCATTTTTCTACATAATGGCTTGTAAGCACCTCCAGAGGCTCCTGGGGGTGCTTCGTTATAGTCTGTTCGGTCCTCCATACGAAAGTTCCCCGTCCAGGACGCGTCGAGAGCCAGCCTTCAACTTCAAGCTGCCGGTAAGCCCGCGCCACGGTATTGAAATGCACGCCCAGTTCTTTGGCCAGCTCGCGCACGGTAGGCAGCCGTTCGCCTTGTTGAGTTCTGCCTCCCAACAATTGTTCTCTCAATCGACTGGCTATTTGTTCGTGCAGCAGCTCAGAGCTTTGAAAATCCAGGATCAGGGATTGGATGTCCATAATGTATATTTGTATCTAAGTATATCATAGGCTTATACTCTGTCAACCGAAAGGTTGCACCTGAAGGCTGCATTTCTGGCTTTCTCCCACCATTAGATAAGCGTTAGAACTCTGGCGCTCTCCCCTCACGTTTTGTTGCATTGCCTCTGCCCGCGTGGTAGAATGATCAATAGAAACCCAGTGTTTCAATTTCCGGAGGTTTTTTAAAATGGAGCAACAAATCGCGACGTTTGCAGTAAAAAAAGGCCTGGCGCAGATGCTCAAGGGCGGCGTTATCATGGATGTGGTCACCCCCGAGCATGCCCGCATTGCAGAAGATGCTGGCGCTGTAGCCGTGATGGCCCTCGAGCGTGTACCGGCGGACATTCGTGCGGACGGTGGGGTGGCGCGTATGAGCGACCCCGAGTTGATCTTGAAAATTATGGACACTGTTTCCATCCCGGTCATGGCGAAGTGCCGCATCGGTCATTTTGTCGAAGCGCAAATCCTGGAAGCAATTGGTGTGGACTATCTGGATGAGTCGGAAGTTTTGACCCCCGCAGATGAAGCGCACCATATCCTGAAACATAATTTCCGCGTGCCGTTTGTCTGTGGCTGCCGCAATCTGGGTGAAGCCTTGCGCCGTATCGGCGAAGGCGCCGCCATGATTCGCACCAAGGGCGAGGCCGGTACCGGGGATGTGGTGGAAGCGGTTCGCCACGCCCGCGCCGTGTTGGGTGAGATCAAGCGCTTGCAGAATATGCCTGAAGAAGAATTAATGAGCTACGCCAAGGAAATCGGCGCTCCCTATGAGTTGGTGCTCGAAACGCGCAAGCTCGGCCGCTTGCCGGTGGTGAATTTTGCTGCCGGTGGCCTCGCCACCCCTGCTGATGCAGCCTTGATGATGCAGTTGGGTGTGGATGGCGTCTTCGTTGGTTCGGGTATCTTCAAGTCGGGTGATCCGGCGCGCCGTGCGGCAGCCATTGTGAAGGCCACAACCCATTACAATGACCCCTACATCCTGGCTGAAGTGAGCCGTAATTTAGGCGAGCCGATGGTCGGACGGCAAATTTCGGATATACCCACTGCGGATTTGATCGCCGGACGGGGTTGGTAAGCTCCTCGTTGTTTGGACATCCTGCCGGCAAACGGCTGATTGTGCGTGGTGATTGGTATGCTTGATCGCCTCGCAGCCGGCTGCCGGCGTTCTGTATTCTGGTGTCGAGCCTTATGAAAATTGGTGTTCTTTCCCTTCAAGGAGATTTTGCCGAACATATGCTTATGCTCCAGCGCCTGGGGGTTGAGGCAGTTGAAGTGCGTCTCCCGCAGCACCTGGATGAGCTGGACGGTCTGATTATTCCCGGTGGTGAGTCCACAACCATTGGCAAACTGGCAATCGACTTCGGATTGCTGGAGCCATTGCGCCAGTTTGGGCAGCAGCATGCCATTTGGGGCACCTGCGCGGGGGCGATCTTCCTCGCAAAGGATGCCAACCGTGAACAGCCTCTGCTCGAGTTGATGGATATCACCGTGGAGCGCAATGCTTTTGGCCGGCAGGTCGCAAGTTTTGAAACCATGCTGGATGTGCCGGAGTTAAAGCATCTGGAGGCGGGCGATGTGCTCTTTCCGGCGGTCTTTATTCGGGCGCCTCTCATCAAAGCAGTATATGGAGCTGCCCGTGTACTCGCCAGCCTGGAAGATGGTCGTATCGTTGCCGCCCAGCAGGGTCACTGGTTGGCGACTTCGTTCCACCCAGAGTTAACCCAGGATGACCGCTTTCATCGCTATTTTCTGAAGTTGGCTGGTTCGGGAGAGTAATCCTTTATTATGGGCGTGCGTCCCTTCGATTGGCGTGATCTCAACCAATTGCACCGCTACCGTCACCGCAGTGTCTTTCTATGCAGTTCACTGCTGCTGACGCGCGGGCCTTTGTTGGTGCCTGGAGCATTACTTTCTTTTCTTGCGCCATCCATGGGATTAACCACTGCGGCTATCGATGGCGATAAGAAAAATAAAGCCTCCTGCTTGTATGGGCAAACGATCCAATCCAACGGGGCGGGCTATGCCAATCTGACCTTTTTTACGCCCGAGGAAGCGCTGGAATCACCCCATTTACTGGCTATGCTGGATTACCTGGCCTCCCAGGCGGGTGAGCGAGGCGCTTTCCGCCTGTTGGCGGATGTGGATGAGCGCAGCCCGGTGTATGAAGCCTTACGTCATGCCAGCTTTGCAATCTATGCTCGCCAGCGTGTCTGGAAGCTCAAGGCTGATTACGAGAGCAGTGATCCCAGGCCTGGTGGCTGGCGTCAGGCAACTGCTCGGGATGGCCTGGTGATCCGCAATTTGTTCAATAATATGGTCCCAGGCCTGGTACAGCAAATCGAGCCCATCTCAACCGAGAATCCGCGCGGCATGCTGTACTTTGAGAAGGGCGAGCTTTTGGCTTATGTTGAGTTAAAATATGGGCCGCGCGGTGTCTGGGCAAATCCTTTGGTGCATACAGACGCCGAAGAATTCACTGATAAATTGTTGGATTTGTTCCGCAGCCTGCCGCGCCAGACCTCTCGCCAGGTTTACATTTGTGTGCGTTCCTACCAATCCTGGTTGGAAAACATGCTGGAAGATCTGGGTGCTGAGGTAGGCCCACGCCAGGCTGTGATGGTCAAACATTTAGCGATCAGTCAGCGGGCCGGGCGGGCATTCTCCATCCCTGCCCTGGAGGGCGGCCAACCTGAGATATCTGCCCCGATTGCGCGGGCAAAACAAACTGAGTGAATATGGAACAACGTAAGATAACAGATGATTTACAGGCGCTTATGGGGGTGCTGCCGGTCAGCATTGCCCGGGCGGTAACGGACGCTCAGGACAGCGATAATTTCTTAGAGGTGATTATGGACCTGGGGCGCCAGCCCACGGCGCGCTATGTCGACCGCGAAGTTGTGCTGCGCGACCAGGAGATAACCCACGAGGATATCGGCTATGTCGTTGAGCGCATTGGTGATTTCGATGCCGATAATCGCGCTGGTTTGGAACGCACACTGCATCGCATCTCCGCCATACGCAACCGCCGCGGCCAGATTGTTGGCCTGACCTGTCGTGTGGGCCGTGCGGTGTATGGCACAACCGATATCGTCAAAGATTTGATCGAAAGCGGGCAGAGCTTGCTTTTGCTGGGCCGCCCAGCCGTCGGAAAAACCACCATGCTGCGCGAAGCTGCCCGCATCCTGGCCGAGACCAAGCGTGTGGTGATCGTGGATACCTCCAATGAAATAGGCGGGGATGGCGATGTTCCGCACCCAGCCGTAGGTCGTGCCCGCCGTATGCAGGTTGCTACCCCATCTCTGCAACATGAGGTGATGATCGAAGCGGTAGAGAATCACAACCCCGAGGCGATTGTCATTGACGAGATCGGCCGCGAGTTGGAAGCCGCTGCAGCGCGCACCATCGCCGAACGCGGCGTCCAGTTAATTGGCACCGCTCACGGCAACACCCTCGAAAACCTGCTGCTCAACCCCACCCTCTCCGATCTGGTAGGTGGCATCGAATCGGTTACCCTTTCGGATGAAGAAGCGCGTCGTCGTGGAACACAAAAAACCGTCCTGGAACGGCGCTCTTCGCCCACCTTTGATGTGCTGATCGAAATTCAGGATCGTAATCGCCTGGCTGTCCATCCGGATGTGGCCGCGGCTGTAGACGGTCTCTTGCGAGGCAATCCTTTGCCCCCCGAGATCCGCTATCGTACTGCCGATGGCAAGATCCAGATCGAAAAAGCGCCTGCTCCGGTTCGTCCCAGCAGCTCCGGCCAACAGGGCTATCGCCGCCAGGCTAATGGTCAAAGCGCAATTGGCGGTCGCTATCCAAATCGCGCCGCAGACCGTGAGATAAGCCGCGAGCGCGCTCGCCAGGAAAACCCGGAAGCCCCTGCGGACTGGGCTGCGGAGTCGCAAGCCTATCCCGCACCGCGTACAGATCGCCCGCTCACCCAGACGATCCGCGTTTTTCCCTATGGGGTAGCCCGCAATCGTCTGCTGCAGGCAGCCCGGCGCCTGGGGGCGCCGGTCATGGTGGTCAAGGATATTAGCGAAGCGGATATCCTGGTTACCCTGCGCTCCTATTTCCGCAAGCGCGAGCGCACCATTGTAGACGCAGAGCACCGCGACATTCCTATTTATGTGCTGCGCGCCAACACCGTCAACCAGATGCAGCAGCTCCTGGGAGATGTCTTCAATCTGTCATCCGATTCCATCTCGGAAACAGGCATGGAGCCGGTAGTGCGTGAGACCCAACAGGCCATCCAGTCGGTGCTGAATGGCGAGCGCTGGGTGGAAATGCCGCCAGCCGTCTCCGCCGTGCGTCGATTGCAGCACCAGTTAGCTCGCCAGGCAAACCTGGTCTCACATTCTTATGGAAAAGAGCCTTTCCGCAGGGTGCGCATCTATCGCGAATAACGGAGCAGCGAACACGCCTGATGTTTATCACTTTTGAAGGTCCCGATGGTAGCGGCAAATCTACCCAGATTACCCGCCTGGCTGCATCCTTGACGCAGTCAGGCTATGTGGTCTACTCTACCCGCGAGCCAGGTGGGACGCCGATAGGGGACCAGATACGGGGTGTGCTTTTCGATATGCAAAATACAGCCATGCACCCGCGCACCGAGATCTTGCTCTTTCAGGCTTCGCGGGCCCAGCATGTCGCCCAGGTGATCCGCCCTCGCCTGGAGCGCGGCGAGCTGGTGCTGTGCGACCGCTTTGCAGATTCAACGCTCGCCTATCAGGGCTTTGGACACTGCCTTGACCGGGATGAATTACGGACCATTATCAATTTTTCTACCGGGGGGCTGCAGCCAGATCTCACCCTGCTGCTGGATGTACCGGCCGAAATCGGGCTATCGCGTCGAGAAAAGGGCGGTGACTGGAACCGCCTGGATGCTTTTACATTGGCTTTTCACTGCCGTGTGCGCCAGGGTTACCTGGAGATGGCGCAAGCTGAGCCAGACCGCTGGGTAGTGCTCAATGCTGAGCTGCCTGCGGATGAATTGCAGGCCCAGATCCAGCGCATTGTGCTGCAGCGCCTGCAATCAAGGCCTGCGCTGCGGGCAAACCCGGGCGAATTGGGCTAAAGGTCCAGGTCCCCGTCTCCCAGGCCGCCGCCAGGCTCGCCCAGGTCCGGAAGGGCAGCTTCTATATCTTCTGGGCTTTGCCCGGCTTCCAGACGATTGACGACCTCATGGAATTCGGGGCCAAGGTCTTCTCCCAGTTCAGCGCCCATGCGGCGCATCATTTGTCCCATTGCTTTCGGGTCATCTTCCAGCCCGTCCAGGCTGGATGGGTCGTCCAGATTATCCAGCAAACTGTCGGTTGAGCGGGCAATACGTACCCGGTTAATCCGCCGTGTGACATTGGCATCCCCGCAGTGCGGGCAGTTGACCGGAACTACGCCGTACTCGGCATAACTCAAGAAAATCTCAAACCGTTTCTTGCAGTTCAAGCAGCGGTATGGATAAGTAGGCATCGGGTATTTCCTCCATAAAGTTGGTGCGGGGGGAATTATAATCATAAGCCAGTTTGATTGGCAGACGATTTAAAAGGAAGCTAATGACTGACATTAGTTTATCTCAATATCTAAATCAGGAACCTTTGCTGATCGTGATCGCGGGTCCGTCTGGCGTAGGCAAGGACGCGGTCATCAAAGGGATGAAAGAGCGCCAGCAGGAGTTTCATTTTGTTGTCACCGCCACCACGCGCCCGCCCCGCACCGGCGAGGTTAACGGTGTGGATTATATCTTCGTCTCCCCAGAGCGTTTTGCCGAGATGATCGATCAGGGTGAGCTGCTTGAGTACGCGCTGGTGTATAACGATTATAAAGGTGTGCCCAAGGAACAGGTGCGCAAAGCCCTGGCAAGCTGCAAAGATGTGGTGATGCGTGTGGACGTGCAGGGCGCGGCGCGCATCAACGAGCTTATCCCAGAAGCATTGCTGATCTTCTTGACCACTCAGGATGAAGATGAGCTGATCAAGCGCCTGGAAAGCCGCCAGACAGAATCGACAGATGATCTGGTCCTGCGCATTGCTACGGCACGGCAGGAATTCAAGCGTATTCCTGAATACGATTACCTTGTTGTGAATCGCGATGGCGAGCTGGATGAAGCTGTGGATACCATCCTGGCGATCATCAAGGCCGAGCATCACCGTGTCCAACAAAGAAAGGCTACTTTATGAGTGTACCTCCGTCCTACGGAAACCAGCCTGGTGAAATTCCTGCCTGGCAGCAGTCCCCACCACCCCAGCCGAGTCTGGCATCCTTTCGCCGCGAGACGCCGGTGGTGGTGTATGTCATCATGGGCCTCACCATCACGGTCTATTTGCTGCAAATGCTGACCGAATTTGCCATGGGCGCTGATCTGCCGGCTGTTTTAGGGATGAAAGTCAATGATTTAATCGTCCAGGGCCAGTTGTGGCGCCTGTTTACCCCCATGCTGCTGCACGGTTCCCTGCTGCATATCGGTTTTAATATGTATGCCCTGTATGCATTAGGGCCAGGCCTGGAGAGTTATTACGGGCACCAGCGTTTCCTGCTGTTGTATGTGCTGGCAGGTTTTGCTGGCAATGTGCTTTCATTTCTCTTTTCACCGGCCAATTCATTAGGCTCTTCTACCGCCATTTTTGGTCTCCTTGGTGCTCAGGCAGTCTTCCTTTACCAAAATAAAAGCCTGTTTGGTTCGCGTGCCCAGCGCGCGCTGACGAATATCGCCATGGTCGCTGCATTGAACTTGTGGATTGGGCTTACCTCGCCTGGAATTGATAACTGGGGTCACCTGGGCGGGTTGCTCGGCGGTGGTATTTTTAGCTGGTTTGCCGGACCGCGCCTGGCTGTGGAAGGACTCATGGGTACTTACTCCCTGGTTGACCAGCGCCAGAAGCCGCAGGTGATTATGGCCGCAGTGCTGGTCGCGGGCTTGTTTGCCGCCTTGGCCACTGCCGCCATTCTATTCTGATGCGTTCATACACCTGGTTGGAGGGTAGGGGTTGTTAGACGTGCGTAGCACGCCGAAAAAACCTATTTTCCCCAGAGCTGCGTAATTCCGACTCTATTTACTTCGTAACTTCTGTAAATTTCAATACTGTGCCCGGTTGCCCAAAAAGGATTATGGCGCCGGGCAGGCCGGGCTGTATGGGATATTTGCCCCGGCAAATGAGCGCCATTCGTCCTCGGTCAGCGCCCGCGCTGCAATCCGGCATGCGCGCTCGATCCAGGCTTCCGGATTCACTGCCCAGCGCAAGATCACCCCATCCCGGCTGCTGGAAAGCAGTGTTGCCCCATCCGGGCTGAAAGCCAGACCGTTAACCGTATCGCTGTGACCGTTCAGCGGGCCTCCGATCGGTTGTCCGGTTTCCACGTCCCAAAGTTGAACGCTGCGATCCCAGCTTCCCGTGGCCAGCAGCTTCCCATCCGGGCTGAAAGCCAGCGCGCTCAGGCGTTCATTATGGGCCTGGATTATTTGCAGACGTGCCAAACCCGCTACATCCCACAAGATTACTTTTCCATCCGCGCTTCCCGAAGCCACTCGGCTGCCATCTGGGCTGAAACGAACCACGTTGATTTGTTCGCTGTGCCCCGTAAGGGTATTGCTGATCACCGGCGAAGCATCGATATCCCATAAGATCAGCATTTGATCGCGCCCGCCGCTGGCAATCAGATTCCCAATGGGGCTGAAGTCCAGGCTGGTGATGCGCTCGCTGTGCCCACGGAGCGCATCCATGGCCAGGCGGCGTTCAGCCATGTCCCATACCAGTACCTGTCCATCGCGACTGGCAGACGCCAGAAGGCTGCCATCCGGGCTGAAACTCACCCCCGTGACGAAATCAGTGTGTTCGCTCAACGGTTCGCCGGATAACTGGCGGGTTGCCAGATCCCAGATATAGATTTTTCCTTCCCAGCCCGCTGCGGCCAGCAAAGTACCGCGCGGGTTGATCGCCAGGTTCGTCAGCAGATTGTTTGCGTCAGTGAGCGGCTCGCCGTCAGGCGTCCCGCTGGCTGCCTCTAATAACCACACCTCGCTGGACAGGCAGTCTTCGCCATTTTCGGCGCTCTCTCCGCAGGCAGCAAACGCCAGGCTGCTGCCATCCGGCGTGTATGTGGGAGAAAATACTTCGTCTGTGTGCTGGTAATAAGTCTCTGCCAGGCTGGGTGGGCCGCCCCAATTCCATAAACGAATGGTCGTGTCGCGGCTGCCAGACGCCAGGATCTTTCCGTCGGGGCTGAAGACTAGGTTGGTAATATAGTCGCTGTGCCCGGTTAGCGGCTCATACAGCACCTGCGTTGCGGCGAGGGGTTTTTGTTCAGTTGGATTGCTGGGAGCCGGCCAGCTTTGCACATCCCATATTCGAATGGTTGTATCCCAACCCCCGCTGGCCAGGGTTGCGGGGCTGTTTGGCGCAAAAGCCAGGCGCGTGATTCGATCTGTGTGGCCTTGCAAGGGGAGTGTACTGATTTCAGCGCCTGTCGTAGAGGCGACATACGCCTCGCTGCCCTGGGTATAAGCTAAGCGGCTGCCATCTGGACTGAAAGTTAAGAACCCTGCTGGCTCTTTCTGTGATCCCAGACTCAAGCGGGTGACTTCACTGGAAATTTCTGTATCCCAGATGATGACATCGTCTGGGAACTGGATAGCCATGCGCGACCAGTCCGCTGAGATTGCAGCAGGAGTTTGCCCACCGGGTAATTCACCGAAAGGACTCCCCGAAACTTGCCGGGTATCCAGCTCCCAGCTTTGAAACGCTTGCCCGTCTCTGGTTGTGAGCAGAGTGCTGTCCGCGTTGAATGACAAATAACCGACCGCCTCTTCGATCTCTCCCAGGGGTGCTGCCAGTGGCTGCAGGCTCGCGGCATCCCATAAGACCACCTGCCCGCTGCGATCGCCGCTGGCCAGGTAGCGTCCATTGGGGCTGAACGCCAGGCTGGTGATCGCATTGGTATGGATTTCAGGAAATTGATCACCCAGCGCAGCCAGCAAACGACCACTGGCTGGATCCCACACCCGCAGCTCGCCCCGCAAGCAGTTTTCGCGGGAAAGGTCGCGTTGGGCGCAGCCTCCCGAGGCCAGCAGGCGGCCATCCGGGCTGTAGACCAGGTCCAGGATGAAGTCATGCTGCCCCGTCAAAAGGTTCACCAGGCGCGGATTTTCCTGGATTGTGGCAAGCAGGGCGCTGCGCGCCTGGGGTGTGTCGGCTGTCCTGAAAGCATGTGCCGCCAGGAGTAGCGCCGTATCGATCTCTCCGCTGAGCAGATTCGATAGCGCCTGCGAGGCCAGTTGGCGGGAAAGAGCCAGGGTGGCCTGGCGCAGCGCTTCTTCTTCCTGAGCTTGCGCTACACTGGCGTTGAAATCAGCCGTGGCGCGCGCTGCCACCGCCTGAGAGCGCTCGTTGGCTACTTCCGTTCCGCGTTCTTGAGAAAGCTTCAGTAAGGCGGCCGCAGCCCCGGCTTGCTCTGCCGCCACATGGGCGCTGGCCTGGGCCTGCCGCCAGAAGATGATCGCGATGCCTGCCAGTAACGCAAAGATCACCACTGCCGCCGATAATCCCACCAGCGTGCGCTGGTTACGCTGGCGGCGAGCCATCCGTTCTGCCTGTTGGCGTTGGCTGGCAGCGTTAACAAACTCGAGTGGCAGCCCGCCCAGCGCCAATTGGCCGTTTTCCAGTCCCTCCTGGGCAGCCGCCAGGCGCGCCCCAGAATATAAATAGCTTTCGTCGCGCCCGTTGCTCTCCCAGCGTTGAGCATCTTCTGCGATCTGGTTGGCCTGCGCAATCACCTCGCGGTTTTCTTCCACCAGGCGCCTCAGCCACGGCCAGGCCTCGAGCAGCCGTTCATGTGCCAGTGTGGCCGTGCGGTCCTCTCCTGGCAGATCATCGCGGTCTTCGGTCGTGATCAAGCGCGCGTCCGCCAGCTTGCGCAGCACAATCTCGACTTCTGTAAGCCCGTGCCCAGGAGGGATCAATTCTTCAAACAGCGCCGTACGGCGAGTATCCTGTGTTCCACGCCCCGGCTGTACCAACCCCTTAAATATCCCGCGCGCCATCTCCTGTTCATCGGCTGATAACTGGTTGAACGCCGTATCGGCATAGCGTTCCAGGGCGCGCTGCAGGCCTCCCCGCTTCAGATAGCCATCTAAGGTGAGTTCGATAACCCCTCCCTGGCTGGCCTGGGCGTTAAACAGATCCTGCATTGCAAACTGCATCAACGGCAGTGCTCCGGGCTCTTCGCGCATGTCATAGATCACCTGCGTGACCAGCTCAGGATCGATGCGCAAACCTACCTCCAGCGCGGGGCGGGCGATGGCGCTGACCAGCTCATCCGGCTGCATGGCGCCTACCTGCAGGAATCCCTGGTTGAGCAGGCTGTTTAACTCCGGATATGCGGCGCAGTTAGCGATAAAGTCTGAGCGCATGGTCAATAAAATAATCACACGCCCCTGCGGCTTTGCCGCATGAGTTAAGGCGGCAATAAACGCGGCCCTTAATGCTTCTTCTTGCTGCGAGAGTTGGGTGAAGACCTCTTCAAATTGATCCACGAAAATCAGCGCCCGGCGTTGTTCCTGGTCTCCCAGGGCGACCTCCAACCACTCGTGCAGCATACCTGGCTCACTCAACCCTCGCTGGCGCAGGTCTTCCAGGGGTGTCAGGCTGCCTGCTATGCTCGCCACCGCGCGCCCCAGGGCCTCCAGCGGAGACCGCCCCGGCTTGAGCGCTGCATACAGCCAGCGCTCGCTGCCTGGTAAAGCGCCTTTTTTTAGCGCTGGCAGCAAACCTGCCCGGACCAGGGATGATTTTCCACTCCCGCTGGGCCCGGCCACCAGCGCAAAATAGCCGGTGCGCAGCTCTTCCACCAGCTCAGCCACCAGTTTTTCGCGGCCAAAGAAGCGTTCGGCGTCCTCTTCTTGAAAGGTTTCCAATCCAACATAGGGCGAGCGCCCATCAAAAGGCCGTGGTTGAAAGGTTGTGCGTACCTGGTCCAATAATGTTTGGACCTCGCTCACGCTGTACCCGACTGCCACGCTGCCGCTTACCTGGTCAATGCTTACCCCCACAACCTGTCCATCTCCGCTGACCAGATCAACCTGCTGATCTACTTTTATCTGTGTGGAGGGGGTCGGCTCAGCAGAAACTGGCTGTCCGCACTGTGGGCAGGTGGTAGAGCCTTCCGGTAAAGCATTATAGGAACAGTTAGGGCACTGCATAGGTAAAAACCTGACTCTTGCCCCGCATGAATTTGAAGTATGGTGTTCGGGGTAAAGCAATTGAGATAATTTGTATGTATTATATCTATTAATGACACCGTGTACAGCGTGGGTTACAAAAGGTTTACGGTTTGTTGGGCTCTGATCAGACACATTCAACCCCTGTCCTCCAACCAGGTGCGTAAGTCCAATTAATAATAGTTTTGTTAGTTATGTAACTTAAATAGCTACTCGTCGTTTGAAACGTTGATAGTTATGGTATATTGTTATCACATTGTTGCCTGCTATAATTGCAAAAATTCTTAATTAGGTAAAAGATGATGAAAAGTAAGATGGCCCATACACCAGTTCATGCCTCTGGTGCCTGCAAACGCCCTTCGGGTCGTATTGCGGGCCAGGGGATGGTTGAATTTGCGCTGGTCCTGCCTATTCTCTTGTTGTTGATCCTGGGAATTATCGGGTTGGGTCATTTATTTGTTTCCTATATTCTTACCATCACTGCCAGCCGGGAAGCGGTGCGTTATGCCGCGGTGGCGGGTTCAACTTCCTCAGGAGTACAGCGTTACCGCGACTGCGATGGTATCCGTGCTAACGCCATCCGTATCGGTGCTTTTGCAGGGGTGGCGCCAGAAGATGTGGTCGTTGAATATGATAACGGCCCCAGCACAGCCGTGTTTGCTACCTGCCCGGTTGGAGGGACTGGCCCGGCTTTATCTTCTGGGACGCGCGTGCGTGTGCGCATCACCAATCAATATACACCGCTCGTCCCGTTGGTGCAGTTGCAGCCATTTCCCATGCGAGCCCAGTCCGTGCGTACCGTGATCATTCAGATCGCCGTGGGTACCAGCGATCCCCTGCCAACATCGGCCTATGGTGGAGTAATCCCCACCTTGACTTTTACACCGACTGTGACTCCTACCGAAACCCTCGTACCTACGCCCACAGATACCCCAACTCCAACACTGACGGATACTCCTACCCCAACTTCAACATTCACGCCTACGCCAACCTCTACAAATACCCCGACGCCTACACCAGATGTTTGTGCTGTGTTGGAAGATATGCATTTGGCTGGTTTGGATGGCCTTTTTGTTAACCTCACCAGCCGCGTACCTGACGAGGAATTGATTGTAAGCAGGGTCGAATTATCCTGGCCGACGATCAGTCCGTGGGCAAAACTAGACGATATCACCCTGGGTGGAGCGAACCTGATGTCTTTAGCCGGTATCGACCCCCCAACTGGCTCGGTGTGTTCGAGCGGGTGTACGCGGTTATGGGATGGAGACACAACCATTGCCGATCGTACACTTTCAGCAAATGGTAGCAAAGGTTTCTATTTTGGGTTCTCGCGTGCTATTTACGCTGGCTCATACACGGTATCGGTGTCTTTTACGAATGGCTGTTTGGTCCAGTCATTGACGGGTTCGTTACCTTAGGGTGAATGATGTCCAAGAAAATATATTGCATTCTCACCTTGTTTTTAGTCTTGCTCTTAAGTGGCTTTCTGCCGGTTATTCCTGGGATGGCCCAACCGGGATCAATTATCATGGTTACAACCACTGTGGATGGGATCAATCAGAGTGGGGACTGTTCGTTACGTGAGGCGCTCCTGGCTGCCAATACGGATACCCAGGTAGATGCTTGCCCGGCGGGCAGTGGTGACGATACGATCCTCCTGTCGAGCGGTGTTTTTCAGCTCACTGAAATCGGTCAATTAGAGGATGACGGCCTGACCGGTGACCTGGATATCTATAGTAATTTAAAGATTTATGGGGGTGGTGTGGAGCATACGAAGATCGATGGGGGCGGATCTGATCGGGTCTTTCACATCAAAGGCGCCTACAATGTCAGTCTCTACAACCTGACGATCCAGGGGGGGGCTACTCCTGCCGAGACAAATGAAGGCCGGGGTGGAGGCGTTCTAAATGTTGGCGGTACCCTCAACCTCTCAGGAGTAAAGATCAATGCAAATTTTGCAGCCTGGACTGGGGGTGGCCTGGATAACTTTGGCGGCACTGTAACCCTGATCGATGTCACCGTTACTGAAAACCAGGCTACCTATGGCGGCGGCATTAATAATGATCGTTATCTCTACGCCACCCGCAGCTTAATCGCTGCCAATCACGCGGATGTTAGCGGTGGAGGCATTGATGCCAACAGTCAAAGCCAGGCCAGTTTGCTCAATGTCACCTTGAGCGGTAATTCAGCCGATGGCAATGGCGGAGGTATCTTTACGGACAACATCATGCAACTCGCCAATGTCACGATCGTCCATAATGTCCCCAATGGACTGGTAGATCAAGGCACGGTGCGCGTCGTCAATAGCTTATTTGCTCAGAATGGAGACGCAAATTGCGCCGGCAATCGCCAACCCTCTTCTGAAGGGGGTAACCTGGATGACGATGCCACCTGTGGTCCTTCTGGCTACATCAATCCCGCCGACGCGCTGATCGGTGAACTGACTAACAACGAGGGGCCCACCTGGACGCACTCCTTGCTCCTGGGTAGCCCGGCGATCGATGCGGGGAATGAATCCGCATGCCAGGCCGTGGACCAGCGCGGTGCTGTCCGTCCGGCCGACGGTAACGGGGATGGCATAGTAGTGTGTGATATTGGCGCTTTTGAGCTTAACGCAACCTTTAATACCTTATATTTACCTGTAATTCAGGGCTAATTATTACGTTAATATCAGTGGGAGAGTTACCATGAATTTGCAATTTTTAAAGCCGGAAAATAAATCCACTGATCGAGAAGCTCCACACGCCAGCAGCCAGCGTGGTCAATCTCTGGTTGAATTCGCTGTCAGCATGGTGATACTGCTGATCTTGATGACCGGTGTGGTTGATTTTGGTTGGGCTTTCTTTACGCTGGTTTCACTGAATGACGCCGCCCAGGAAGGCGCGGCTTATGCTGCCATTTGTCCCGCCCAAACCGGTGATATCCGCACCCGTGTGCTGCAAAGCGCCCCCGATCTGATTGGACGTACATTATTACCCACCGATATTGATGTCTGTGTCGCCATTACCGATAGCGCCACATGCGGCGCTGCGCCTGAAGTTGGTGGCTATGTCATGGTGGAGCTGTCATATAGCCACGAGGTGATCACACCCTTCATTGGCGCAATCATTGGCACTCAAACCATACCGCTTCATGCAAAAGCCTGGAACCGTATTTTGCAGACAACCTGTCAGTCGGGCTGACCAAGCTGGAGGCTTTGATGGATCAAAAACATAATTTAACAAAATCTGGTGAAAAAGGTCAGGTCCTGGTCATATTGGTCCTGGTGATGGTCGTCTTGCTTGGCTTCACTGCCCTGGCGATTGATGGGGGCATGACCATGATGACGCGCAAGCGCGCCCAGAATTCTGCCGACGCAGCCTCAATGGCAGCCGCTTTGGCTCTAAGTAGTGGTAATAGCTGGTCGCAAGCGCATCAAATTGCCCTGGATACCGCCACGCGCAATGGATTCGCGGACGATACTAACAACGATCTGGAGGTTACCAATCCACCCGGGCGCGGCGTGTATGTTGGCGACGACGAGTATGTGCAGGTTGTGATTACGACCACCATTGAAACAGGTTTCGCCCATTTTGTTTTTGATGGTCTGCAGCGCAACACCATCCTGGCGACAGCTCGTATCATCCCCAGCTCTAATATTTTTTCCGGCAATGCCATTGCCGCCCTCAGCCCGGATGCCTGCAACGCACTGTGGATTTCCGGGAACTCTCTGGATGCTAGCATTGATGGCGGCAATGTTTTTTCCAATTCTACCGGTACCGATGCCAACAATTGCGACTCTGGTGTGCAGTCGGGTAGCACAGATCTCGATTTTTCGATAACGAATGGCGAGATTGTGACCGTGGGTGATTTCGATTCTCAAGATACCAGCCTCGATGCTGATCCGGGTGTCACCGAAGATGCTGACCAGCTACCTATACCAGTTGTCCCATCCCCGGATTGCTCGACCATGACCACTCGCGAATTTGATAAAAATGCTGACCCTGACGATGATGGTATTGTGCGGTTGAGGCCGGGCAGATATACGAATGAGATAAAAATTTTGGGCGATAAGTGGGAATTAAGGCCGGGGATGTACTGTTTGGAAGATGGATTTGTAGTTCAGGGTGGTGAAGTCACCGTCGGCGGTACCCTTACCGACGATGGCACAATTGATGGCTCTGGGTCGACGCTCTATGTGAAGGGCGGTGATTTCACCATGAGTGCTGGCTCCACGATCAACATGAAGCGACCTGATGATCTGGAAGTGGATGGTTACCAGTGGGCGGGGATGTTGATGTATATGGATATTGCCAACACTGGGCTGGTCACTGTCAGTGGGAATTCCGACTCGAAATATTCCGGCACCATCTATGCCCCAGGCCCACCCTTCCCAGCATCCCAGTATAAGTGCACCCTCACCGGCACTTCCGATGGCCTGGCAGTCCAATCCCAACTTCTGTGTTACTCGGTGAATATAACCGGTGATATGTTACTCGACTTGCAGTATGATGACGAAAATAATTTTCACCTGCCAAAAATGATCGAACTGATGGAGTGACTTTGCCAATATTATTTTCAGGAGTTACGCCGTTCATCATTCCACCAGGTGCGTAAGTCCTCATTTTATTGACGCTGGCAGCAAAGTACCTCCATGACCTTGCCGGGGCGCAGACTGATCGGTCTGCGTCCCGGATTTTATTTATCGATTTTCACATCAAAGCAGAGATCAACTATTTTCTGGCTTACCGCACAGAATCTGGCGCGTCTCTGTCATCGCTGTCGCATCCGCCGCGATCAGGATTTGATCGTTAGATTGCAATTCAACATCGCCGCGTGGAATGATAAAACCTGGTCCGCGCTTAACCAACACAACCAGCGCCTCCGTTGGCAGGTTTAAATCAACAATGCGCTTGCCTGCTGCCGGCGCTGTCTCCGGAATTAAAATTTCCTCCAATTCGCCGCCATAGCGTTCGGTAAATTCGTCCGGCAGCGATATTCTGCTGCTGGCTGGCAGATCCACATTAACATTAAGCAGGCGGGCAATGATTGGAATCGAGCTGCCCTGCAATAGCACCGATACCAGCACCACAAAAAAGATCAGGTGGAAGAGCGTCCCGGCCTCGGGCAGCCCTGCCAGCAGTGGAAATGTAGCCAGTACGATCGGCGCTACCCCGCGCAGCCCCACCCAGGCGATCAAAGTTTTTTCCTGCCGCGAGAACTTGAATGGCCATAGCACCAAAAATACGCTCAGCGGTCGGGCAAGAAATATAAGCACCGCTGACAGCAGCAGCCCGGTCCCCGCCACCTCCGGCAGGCGTGATGGAAATACTTGCAGTCCCAGCATCAAAAACACCCCAATTTGCATCAGCCAGGCCAGGCCATCGTGAAAGTGGATCACGCTTTTTTTACGCACGAAGCTGCTGTTTCCCAGGATCAAGCCTGCGATGTACACGGCTAAAAAGCCATTGCCCCCCAGTGAGGCGGTTAAGCCATAGATCAAGATCACAATCGCGGTAGTCAGGACCGGATACAGCCCATCCTCGTTGAGTTTAAGCCCGTTGATCAACCGGATCGCAGCCTTGCCCAGCAGCACCCCGCATACGCCTCCAATTCCGAATTGCACGAAAAACAATGGCGCCAGGGATAAGACGGGTGTGCCTGGGTTGCTGAGCAGATGTGTAAACCCCAAGGTGAGCAGGATAGCCATCGGGTCGTTGCTGCCTGATTCCATTTCCAGCAGCGGTTCCAGGTTGCCTTTCAGCCGTGTAGACTTGGAGCGTAAGATGGAAAAAACCGCCGCGGCATCCGTAGAGGAGATAATCGATCCCAGCAGTAAGCTTTCCAAAATTGGGAATTTAAACACCCAGTGCACGAATAGGCCAACCACCCCCGCGGTAAGGACGACTCCCAGGGTGGCGAGCAGGATCGACGGCAGGAAAACCGTTCGTACCAGGCTCCACTTCGTGTCCAGCCCGCCAGCAAATAAAATGTACGCCAGAGCAACCGAGCCTAAAAACTGCGCCAGCCAGGGATTATCTAAATAGATCCCCCCTGGCCCATCCGATCCAGCCAACATACCAATCACCAGGAAAAATAGCAGCGCCGGGACGCCCAGTCTCCCGGAGGCCTTGCTGGCCAGGATACTGACCAGCAGCATCACTGCTGCGATTAGCAATATGGTTTCCATTGGGATTGTACTGGCGTTGATCATCATCCATAATCCTGTGCTGGATTCTAGGGTCTCACACCATTCAGCAAAGCGATAATTCGCTCCTGGGCCGCATCCACGACTGCGTTGACGACTTGTCGTGCAGGATCTGCATCATACCAGGCCATGATCTCGCGCGCTCCCTGCCAGAAGGGGATCACGGGGCGGAATTCGGGTACCAACCGGCGGATTTTACTGTTATCAAAAATCGCGCTGAAGGATTTGTCGCCGAGCAGGGAATCCCCCCACTGCTGGTCAAAGCGTGCGATCAATTCCGAGGGTGCGTGCACCAGGTGCGCTTTTACGCCGGCGGCTTCGGCAATAATTTCATTGATCTGGTTCCAGCTCAGCCACTCGTCCGAAGTGATATGAAAAGCCTCCCCCAATGCCAGTGGATGGCCCAGCAGTCCTACCAGCCCGACCGCAAAATCCTTGTGATGGGTCAGCGTCCACAGCGAGGTGCCATCGCCGTGCACAATAACCGGCTTCCCGGCGCGCATGCGCGCTACCTGGGTGTACCCACCTGTAAACGGCAGCAGGGTGCGGTCATACGTATGCGATGGGCGCACAATCGTGACCGGGAAATCATCCTGGCGGTAGGCATCCATCAGGGTTGCCTCACACGCGGCTTTCTGCCGGGAATACTCCCAAAATGGATTGTGTAGTGGCGTGCTTTCCGTGATCGGCAGGAAGTGCGGCGGTTTTTGATAGACTGAAGCCGAGCTGATAAATACGTACTGGCGCGTCCGGCCGCGGAAAAGTTCGATATCGCTTTGCACTTGCTCGGGCGTGTAAGCGATCCAGTCAACGATCGCATCAAACTGCATACCCTCCAAAGCAGACGCCACCTGTTCTGGTTGGCGTATATCTGCTTGCAGGACTTTAGCACCCTCATAAATGGGTCGCACGCTCTGCCCGCGGTTCAGTAAATACAGCTCCATCCCGCGTCGCACAGCCAGCTCCGAACAGGCTGAGCTGATGATTCCGGTGCCGCCAATAAATAAAACGCGCATACTAATCCCTCCCTGGAGATTTTGTGGTTACTATCGCTGCATTCAGCCGACCGGGCTGATGTTTACAGAAATTGTAACAGGTCTTTTTGCGCTTCTCGAATTCACCCTCATCGTAAAAATTAATGGGGGTTATTCTCTTGGGGAAGATGTGGGCGTTGGATCAATTGGTTGAGCTTTTTTAGGTTTCGCCAGCTTGCTTTAATCATCTACTTAAGATATAACAAGTGTAAATCATCACAAAATATGTTACAAAACCACCTGGAGGGGCAATGATTTCAAAAAAAATGATGGTTGTTTTACTGTTGGGCACATTATTGGCGGCGTGTTCGACAGCCCAGACGCCATCCGAACAGCCTCCGGCTGCCACCGAAGAACCCGCGGCAGTTGTGGAGCCGACCGCTCTGCCGGAATTTACCGGTTTACCGCTGGTTGCCGATCGCGGTGAGCTCTTCTCTGGCTCGGGCATTTGTACGAGTTGTCACTCCGGCATGAAAGATGAGGCCGGCGTGGATGTCTCCATCGATAAAAGCTGGAGCGCCACCATGCTGGCCAATGCCAGCAAAGACCCTTACTACCTCGCCACCGTGCGCAGCGAAGTGGATCAGGCGCCTGCCATGGGCGAAGTCATTGAGGACAAATGCTCCTCTTGCCATATGCCCATGGCGTTCCTCACCGCTCAAGCCAAAGGCGAACCGACCCTGATGCTGGACGAAGGCTTTAAATCTGCCAGCCATCCCTACCACGGCCTGGCGAGCGACTCCATCTCCTGTAATCTGTGCCACCAGCTCGAGCCGGACAATTTTGGCACTGAAGAAAGCTTCAGCGGCGGATTTGCTGTTGACCTTGAGCTGGAATCCGGCGAGCGCAAATCCTATGGGCCGTATGTTGTGGACGACCAGCAAGCCAGCGTGATGCAGGCAGCCTCGGGCTATGTCCCGCTTCAAGGGCTGCATATGGCGGATTCAGAGCTGTGCGCCACCTGCCATAATCTGGTCACCCCCTACCTGGACGCATCCGGGCAGGTGGCTGGTGAGTTTCCCGAGCAGGCGATTTATTCGGAATGGCTGAACAGCGACTACAAAGATAAATCCACCTGCATTGACTGCCATATGCCCCAGGCTCAGGGCAGCGTCCAGATTTCGATTACCGGCGGTCCGCCCCGCAGCCCGTTCTCGCGCCATATCTTTGCCGGCGGCAACGCTTTTATGCTGAGCATTTTGCGTGAAAATGGTGAGGAGATTGGGATTACCACCAGCCCGGCCAATTTAGATCAGTCTATCCAGGCTGCGGCTGAGATAATCGGTAAACAATCTGCCACCCTCGCCCTGGAAGATTTCAAGCTGGATGGCAGCACTCTGACCGGCGAGGTTGTTATCGCCAGCCAGACCGGCCATAAATTCCCGGCCGGCTATCCCTCCCGGCGTGCCTGGCTGCATATTACGGTCAAGGATGCTGCCGGCGTAGTTGTCTTTGAGTCGGGCGCATTTAATGATCAGGGGCGCATCACCGCTAACGACAACGATGACGATCCTGCCACCTATGAGCCCCACTACGCCGCCCTGACAGCCCCGGACCAGGTGCAGATATACGAGACCATCCTGCTGAATTCAGATGGCGCTGTCACCACTGCCTTGTTGCGTTCCGCCTCCTATGCCAAAGACAACCGCTTGCTGCCGCTGGGTTTTGATATTCAGAACGCTGCCTTCGATACCATCGTGTCTGGTGCTGCGGCAGAAGATGCTGATTTCGCCGCTGGCGGCGACCGCCTTGGGCTGCAAATTGACCTGGGCAGCACCGATGGACCCTTTACTATCCAGGCTGAGCTGCTCTACCAGTCGATTGGTTACCGTTGGGCGCAAAACCTGATGCTTGAAGAGTCGGCTGAGGCGCAGACTTTCAGTGGCTATTATGCCAGCGTGACCAATCTCCCCTTGCAGGCAGCTTCATCAGAGATCGTCGTAAATCCCTGACAATCTGACAGGCGTTATGTTAAAGTGTTGGTAAATTTTTTATTAAGTGTTGGGTGAAAAATTTTCCGCCCAACACTTATCAATTCGCCTGTATAATCATGATGCTCACAGACTTGCGTTGCATTGAAAAAATCGCTTTATCCCAATCAAAATGCCCAACCATGAGGTTCCACACATGAACTCGACCATAACGAAAATCGAAATCTTTAAACTGGATCTTCCCCTGCACACCCCCTTCCGCATTGCCACGAATTTCCGCACCAGCGCCAATAATATATTGGTGCGCATTCATTCTGCTGATGGAGCCTACGGCATCGGTGAAGGTTCTCCTGCCCCTTATACTGCCGGGGAAGACCAGGACATTAGTTTTATCGCCGCCCAGCGCCTGGCGCGCCTGTTGATCGCTCAGGATTCAACTCAGATCGAGACCCTCCACCGCGCCATGCAGGCCAGCCTGGTGCGCAATACCACCACCAAATGCGCCATCGACCTCGCTCTGCATGATTTAACCGCCAAACGCCTGGGCGTGCCACTCTATACTCTGCTGGGCGGGGCTAATAGACTCATCGAAACCGATATGACCATTGGCATCGAGACGCCAGAAGTGATGGCAGCCCGCGCAGCGGACATCCAGGCCAAAGGATTTAGAACCATCAAGGTTAAATTAGGCACCAACCGCATCGACGATGTTGCCCGTATTCAGGCCATCCGCCAGGCTGTTGGTCCCCAGGTTGCCTTGCGCCTCGACGCCAATCAAGGCTGGGATCCTGCTGAAGCCCCCCGCATCCTGGATGAATTAGCTCCCTTCGATATTCAATATTGCGAACAGCCGGTGCGCTACTGGAACGAAGCGGGCATGCGCTGGTTGCGCCAGCGTTCGCCCATTCCCATCGTAGCCGATGAGACCTTGTTCGACCATCATGATGCCCTGCGCCTGGCGCGCACCGAAACCTGCGACCTGTTCAATATCAAATTAGCAAAATCGAGCGGCATCCATAATGCGCTCAAGATCAATGCCATCGCTGAAGGCGCAGGGATGCACTGCATGCTGGGCTGCATGTCGGAGACTCGCCTGGGTCTGACTGCCGCCGCCCACCTGGCTTCCGCTCGCCCCAATATCACCCACACGGACCTGGATTCGAGTTTCTTCCACGCCGTTGATCCAGTCGTAGGTGGCATCACGTATCAGGGTGGCATGATCTTGCTTCCCGACGCCCCCGGCATTGGCGCCGATATTCCTCAGGAGGTTCTCGACGGCTTGACCTCGGTCACGCTGGCGGAATAAACATACATTCCCCCTTCCCACAGCCTAGTTTCCCGGAATAGCCCTCCCATCTGCTATAGACGACCTGTTGGTATGCGATTCTCTTTCAATGCTGTGGTCTGCTCTCCATCGAAAGGCGCCTCCAGCAACTCCGTGGACAACTGGAAGCAGCGGAACATATCGGCGATAAAATGCATCCGGTCGGGTAAATCTCCCCAGTAAACAGCCCCCGACTCAACCAGGCTGTCTGGCGTTGGGTCGATCTGCGCCAGCAGCCCAAGCAAATCCTGGTTAGTCAGGTGCTCAAATGCGGTCGGAAATCTGGCTGCCAGATCATCCCCCAGGCGCAGCCGCTGGTTGTGGGGCAGCTCGATCGTCATCATGGCTTCCGTGATCAGCAATTGGGCCTGGCGCTGTGCCCCCGCCACATAGCTTTCGATCGCGGCATCAAAGTTAGCCAGCCGGCCGAACAGTCGCAGGATGAACAGGCTCACCTCGGTTACCCAGCCCCCTTCGGGGCGCAGTGCTTTCAGTAAGTTGTTTGCAAATTCCTGCGGAGAGATAACCGGCGCTATCAGGGCTTCAAGGATCTCAGGTTGTAAGCGGGTTTGTTCGTGAAAACCGATCTCGAGATTTGCCAGCAGCAGCAGCTCGTTACGCGTCTTTTCATCGGTGGTGAAGAGCGCTTGATAGTAACGTAGAAAAGCCTGCCGCAGGTATTGCTGCCCTTCAGGCGCTTCGCCTGGACGCAGTTGCTCAACAAAGCGCGTGATATTCTCGGCATTATAGGTCAGATCCGGCAGGCATTGTGCATGAAAACGGGCAAATTCGCGGCCAATCTCCTCGAACACTTTAAGATTGCCGCGCGCGACAGCTGTGCTCGATCTTTCAAAAGCTGCTTGAGGATTGTAGGTTCTCCAGATCAGCCTAAGCAATTCCTGGATCTTTAGCTGAGCGCCCAGGTTTGCGGCTGCGGCCTTTAATGCCTGGGCAGCCTCGAGCGCATTGGCTTCCGACCCCAGGGCAGCTTCCAGGGCGCGCCCCAGGTCCTCTTTACGGATCGTTTGCCCGGCCTGTTTGGATGCCCAGGTGGCGAAACAACACCAGTTGGCATGTCCGCCGGTTCTTTCCGCCAGCGCCAGTCCCAGCTCGTGATAGCACTGCGTGATGAGCAGGTTGCGCAGCACCGCATCGGGTAAGGCAGCGATACGCTCGACATCCACCATGGTAGGAATAGTTTGAGTTGGCATTGCTCACCAATCCTGTTAACCACAAAGTCGCTTACCACGGCCCCACCGTTAAAGAAAGACCCTTGCCAGGGGATCTCTCTGGGCAAGGGTCTTTATGCTCAATGGAGAGCAAGAACACCTGGGGTGTTCAGCTGCTAGAGCTTTTTATTAATCTCTGCCAGGATCTCTTCCGCTTTCTCTTTGGTGATGCCCATTTGTGCGGCCTGTGGCATGGCAAGCAGCATATTCAACGTCATGCCCCTTACCATGGCGATCATCGGGTTGGCCGAAACACCGGGCAAGTACTGGTCCAGTGCAGCTTTGGCTTGCGGATTGTCTAAAATCTCGCCAACGGTTGTGTCAAGTGTAAACGCCATAGATTGCCTCCTTAAATTCTTATAGTAGACTGGAAGTCCATTATTCGCAGATCTTACAATTTATTGTAACATCAGTAGGGCGAGTCTCACGCGGAGATTATCTCGCTCGCCGTCTTCATTTTTTAATCGTCCTCGCCGCTTTCCATGCGCCCCGCCGTGCCCTGGTAAAGCTCCCAGCCCTGGGTGAGGATGACGATCTGGGCAATAAACAGCCAGGCCAGGAACGCGCTCACCACTCCCGCCGCCATATTCAAGCTCGCCGGCAGATTACGTTGAATATTGGTGAGCATCGCATCCAAATTATCCATGGAAGATTGCGATTGGGTGACCATGGTCTGGTATTCGCTCAAGCTGGTCGAGATTAACCCCACGCTGTCCGACATGGTGATCAGGCTGCTCTTTATTTCTACCAGGTTGTCATCCGCTTTTGCCAGATTGGTCGACATTTCCGTGAATGTATCCGGTAAGCCCTCCAGATCTTCGGCCAATGCCCCTAACGAATCAGACAACGGCACCTCAGGATTGTAGGCCTCGGTGGGTGTTTCTACGAATGAACCCATCAATGGCACCGCGCTCAGCACGAAGCGGAAGCTGTCCAGCGACTTGATGGCGCTGTCCAATACCACCGCGGCCTGTTCGGCGGTTTTCAATGAAGCGATGGTGGACTCAAAAGTAGCCGGCAGTGTTTCCCCCAAAATAACGTTTACCTCATCGAGTACCGGCTGTGTCTCCTCCACCGAAGCCGCCGTTGAGCCCAGCATCGTCGAGAGCGCATCCACGCTGTCCACCGTAGCGCCCAATGCTTCTCCGGTGATCACCATCACCTGCTTGCTGGTGCCGATGCTTGTATTCAGAGTGACAATCGTCGATTCAACATAGCCTGCGATTGTGGGCCTTACCATCCATACCCCCACCAACCCGGCCCCGCTTAGCACCAGGCCTAAAATCCCGGCGATCATAACCAGGATCCCTAGTAAACGACGTAAGACGCTCATGGTTCCTCCTCGATTTACCCTCATCCCAGTATAGGATTACAGGTTAATTATAGCCCTGGATCGCAACAGTCATGGCCTTGGTTTTTTTGATCAACGCCATATCAGTCGTGTCCTGCTCCACTTCTTTTTTTGCCTATTTCCCCAGAACCAGCCCTGTTGGATCGATCTCACCTAAAATCCGGCACTCCTCGTCGGTGGGTGGTTGTGTCTCACTGAGCTTATCTGCGATGTGGATCTCAAATTCGCTGTTGGCTCGCACATCCTCTATGCTGACGCCCGGATGAAGGCTCAACAATGTCAGGCGGCAGCTTTTATCAAATCCGTATACCCCCAATTGCGTGATAACCCGATACGGCCCACCACCGGCTGGCAGTCCAGCTTTCTCCCGGCTGCCCGGTCCGCTCAGGTAGCCCGGTGTCGTCAGGTAATCGAGCTGTTTCACAAAGGTGCGCGTGCTCTGGTTGCGCATAATGTAAATTGTGCGCCAGCAAAACGAGCCGATATCATTCGCTCCGCCCGAGCCTGGCAGGCGCGCTTTCGGGTTGCTCCAATCGCCGATCACCGTTGTGTTGATGTTGCCATGCGCATCCATCATCGCCGCGCCCAGAAATCCATAATCGATATAGCCTGCCTGCCCGGCCGACATCACATCGTGCATGGAGGTGGCCGACACGGCCTGGTAGTAGGTGCGCGAATCGCCTACCGAAATGGGCAGCTGCGGCACGCGTGGCCCCACGCCCCCCGCCTCGAAGACCAGCAGCAGGTTGGGCGCATGGCTGCGCTGGGCTAGCATGGCCGCGATCATGGGCAGGCCCGTGCCAACGAAGACTGAGCGCTGATCTTCCAGCAGGCGCGCCGCCACACAGCTTAGCAGTTGCGCCAGGGTATATTCAGTTGCAGGTTTCATGGTTGCATCCCCATTTGCTCAAGAGAGCGTAGTTTATCCAGTGTTTCAGCGCCAATTAGATCCAAATAAGCAGCGAAATCCGCCACCCCGTAGACATATTTTTCAAGATAAGCCTGTGTTCCGTCTGGCGTTTTGGACTGCGTGAGCCAGCCGCGGATATGCGGCTCGTCAAAGAAATACTGGTACGGCATTTGGGTCGGGTGTGCGCCAAAGGGCACTTCACACACCGCATCCACAATATAAAACGGGATATCGGTACGGCATGGCTCGCAGCGCACAAAATCGTCCGCCACTATTTCTTCAGTGGTGATGATTAAACGCCGGGAAGCGCGCGCCAACTCGATATCCTCTACCGGGATGCCATCGATCTGCGCGTTACCAAAGCGGTCGCAGCGCGGCACATGCATTAAAGTCACATCCGGGTACGCCGCCGGGATAAGCACCACTGGCTTCCCGCTGTATGGATCGGTCACCTGGATTGCCGAGCTGTGTGCGAATGTATCCGTCCCTGCCAGGTTGCGCACCGGGATAAACGGGATGCCCATCATCCCGGCCAAAAAGCGCCACTGGTAGGCCGCGTTCGATAACTCAGCCACTACCTGCACCTGTCCGCTCTCCACCGCCCGCCGTCCACAGGCTGAAAGCCCGCGCAGCTCGTGCCCAAAAGCATACGCCACCTCCACCTTGCTGATGCAGCCTCCCCCGATCAACAGGTCAATATCATGCACCGCGGTCTTCCCCGCGATAACCAGATCCTTGCGGTGCTGGCGGATGATCTCATAGACCAGCGCCATTGGCGTGCGGATATGCCCGAATCCCCCCAGCGCAAGATAATCCCCATCGTGGACAAAGCGTTCCACTGCCTCCCGCACTTGCATGCGTTTATCGGTCAGGCCGCGCGCTTTATGCTCTCGAATCCAGGCGCGATTCTCGTCCGGGTCATGCCAGCCGACCAGCTCGCCGGTTCCTTCTGCCAGTACATCCATCTTTTTGGGCATCCCAGGCTCCTTTTTGATTTTCACAAGGCTCTTGAATGGATAACTCAGCTCTGTTCTTATGGCTCCTATCTTTGCCAGCCCAGTCCTCGGTAAAAGACACCAACCAGAACTTACCCAACTATAACCCCCCCATACACCAGTCCATGTTTTTCTAAAAACGAACCTGGGTTAATTATAGGACAGACTATTCGCAAGAACAAGCATAGTTCTCCAATCGTCCGTACCACCACCCTAAACAATCTGTAAGATTATTTTCCCGTGTACAAACCAGATTCGGGCTATACTGATTTAACACCGATCAATTTAGATACTTTTGAATCCCATCCTGTCTCAGGCCCTTCCTTGGAGGCTGAAATGCCCAAGCATAGAACTTTTATTCGCATGATTGTATTGGTCACCCTGTTGAGCATGCTGTTAGGCGCCAGCCAGCTCCCATCCAGCGCCATGCGTCAGGCACAGGCTGATCTAATGTCCCCCAATTTACTTGGTCAGATCGGCGGCGGCTCTTATGCCATGTCCTTCGAGGGCGATATGGAAGGGCCTGATTATCTTTACCTTGGCCTGGGTCCGCGCCTGTATATCTATCGCTATCTATATGATGATGGTTCCCCGGATGAGTTCGAAATGCGTGGAATTTCAGACCTGCTCCCTGATATCGTCAGGGGTGTGTCGATCGTAGGGGACTTCGCCTATGTCACACTGGGCGAAAGCGGGCTGGCGATCCTCAACATCGCTAATCGCGATGCCCCAGTCATTCTCGCCACATATGACACCCCGGGTTTCGCCAGTGGGCTGTGGATGAGCCTCGACACGGCCTACGTGGCGGATGGCCTGAGTGGATTGCGTATCATCGATATCTCAGATCCTTCTGCAATCGAGGAGATTGGGTATTACGACACACCCGGTTCGGCGCGCGATGTGGCTCTTTTTGAAAGCCATGCTTTTGTGGCGGATGGTCCCAGCGGGCTGCGCGTGCTCAGCCTGGCAGACTTAAGCAGCCCACAGGAGGTCAGTTTCATCGACACTCCCGGTTATGCTGAAGGATTGGATGTGCCGGGGAACTTTGTATACCTCGCGGCCGGAGAGGCAGGATTACAGATTATAAAATTCCCAGACCCCACCAAAACACCGACCCTGGAAGGGACTGTTGACACACCTGGTTATGCCCAGAATGTCGTATTCAACCAGAATATTTTTGTTGCGGACGGCGAGGGCGGGCTGCGTGTCATCAGTCGCGGTGATTCCGTTACCCCTCCGCATGAAGTGGGCTTCTACGATAGCCCCGGTCTGGCATATGACCTGTACTGGGCAGAAGGGTTTGTGTTTCTGGCTGATTTCAGCGCTGTACGCATCATCGACGCCAGTACGCTCAGCAATCCCACCCCTATCGGGGTCTATGCCAGCCCTGCTGTCCCGGCGAAGGTTGATCTGTCAGGCGTATATGCCTATATTGCCGATCCCTGGCAGGGACTGCGAATTGTCAATGTAACCGACCCCGCCCAACCCGCCCTGGCTGGATGGTACGACACCTCTGGCACGACCCATGATGTGGCAGTTGTCGCCGATACGGCCTACATCGCCGGCGGCGCGCAGGGTTTGCAGATCGTGAATGTATCCGACCCAGGCGCGCCGCTTGACACCAGCGTGATTGATTCGCCAGGTGATGCCGTAGGGGTGGCTGCGGATGGGGAGTATGCCTATCTTGCCGATGGCGCCAGTGGCTTGCTGGGTGTCCGCTATATTGATGAGCTGACTCCCCCAGAAACGGGTAGTTTTGACTCTGACGGTTATGCCTGGGATGTTGCTGTAGCTGGAAATTATGCCTATCTCGCCGATGGTGAGAACGGGTTGGTGATCGTCAACCGCTTCCCCCTGGACGGCATGACCGAGGTTGGCGCGCTTAATACCCCGGGCACGGCTTTAGCCGTGGCAGTCAGCGGCGATTACGCCTGCGTCGCCGATGAGGCTGGCGGGCTGCGCATCATCAATGTGTCCAGGCCGGACGAGCCTGTGGAAACCGGTTTTTACCAGACCAGCGGGCCCGCTGTTGATGTTGCGGTGGCTGGGGAGCGGGTGTATGTGGCAGTAGAGGGCGTTGGCGTAAGCGTGATCAATATTGCCGACCCGGCCGCGCCTTTTAGGGTCTCCAGCTATAACACACTCGGCGCAGCCAGCGGGGTTGCCGTGAGCGACAGCGGCGTGTATGTGGCAGATGCGCAGGGCGGCCTGCTCATCTTCAGCCCGTCATCGACGTACTACCTCTCGCTGCCGCTGGTGCTCAAGTAGATCACAGATTACACTGCACATCAAAGGGACCCTACATGAAAAGACCCCCCTTTAAAACTGGCTGTCTCATCGTTTTTGTCCTGTTGCTGGTATTTGGGGCTGGTTATTTTGCCTGGGACCGGCTAAAACCACCTGTTTCCTACATCCCGGTCACCCCTGCCGCTCCCTCGCAGCCATATCACTACGATGTGCCGGTCCAGCCTGCTTCGCCTTGGCCCACATTCCGCCGTGACCGGCGCAATACCGGCGCCAGTCCCTACTTCGCCACCTATTCGGGAGATCTGCCCTGGGCTTTCCAGACCGGGAAAGGCATATTTTCTACCCCGGTCATCGATGCAGACGGTATCATTTACTTTGGCTCCGCAGATCATTTCTTCTACGCCCTCAATCCGGATGGCACGCTGAACTGGAAATATGAAACCGGTGAGATAATCGACTCGGCCGGCGCCCTGACATCCGGCGCCATCACTTTTATCTCCGGCGATGGTCGCATGTATCATTTTCGGACTGGTGCTGTGCCCATTGAGCAGCGCCCGCTTTGGATCTATGAGGCTGAACTGCGTCCGGGAGTAAGTTACAACCGCTGGTTCGAAGGCAATGTTGCGGTCGGCTATGATGGCACCTTCTATGCGGGTAACACCAACTTCCTCTACTATGCCATTAATCCAGATGGCACCCTCAAATGGACATACGAAACTGGCTCGAACAACTGGTCGCAAGCTGCCTTTTCCGATGATGGCGTGATCTTCTGGGGGTCGAATGACACCTACATCCGCGCCGTCTCGCCAGATGGGAAACAACTCTGGCAGGACATGACCCTGGGTTTTATCGCCGCTTCTGCAGCGGTCGGCTCGGATGGGACCGTATATATGGGTAGTTTCGATTCCAACCTATACGCTATCGATCCTACCAATGGGGCGGTAAAATGGAAAGCTCCCACCAGCGACCATATCTACAGCTCGGCAGCCCTGGATTCGGATGGCAGCGGCCAGACCACAGCCATCTTGTTTGGTTCCGCGGACGGCTTTTTCTACGCTGTGGACCCGCAAGGTAAGCTGCTCTGGAAATACGATACCGGCGATCCTATTCGATCCAGCCCCGCGTTGGGATTGACACCGGATGGCCAGGGAAAAATCGTTTATTTTGGCGCCGGGGATGGTCGTTTATACGCCCTGAATGCTTCAGATGGCTCGCTGCGCTGGAGTTTTGATACGACAAATTGGGATGTCCCTGAGCTTGCCGACCGAAACGATCTGAATGGCTCGCCGGCCATGGGTACGTCCGGCGTCTATATCGGTGGGGAGCATGGCCAGTTATGGTATGTGCCTTATGACTACTGCCTCAACCACCTCGAGGACGCGCGTTGCGCTGCTGTACAGGAAGGCAGCGATGATTTTACTGGCTTGTATTTCGTAACTCCCGGCGGCAGCACCCGTACAGACTTTCCTGCCTCCCAGCCGGCCTCAGCTATGTTCACCCTGCGCCTGGTCGTGCGTGAGAATGGCGAGACCATCCAGGCCAGGCTGTGCGACGCCCCCTTGGGCTGTCCGCAGGATGCCTTGACTGCCAGCCTGGATCCGCAAGTTCCTCTTGATATCCAACACTCGGCTGACGGCAAGTTTATCTACCTCCGACCACAGGGATTTCTCTCTCCTGGTCAGGAATATTCCCTCCAGGTGCGCGGCAAATATTATACTGGCGGCTGGCGACTCGGCAATATGACGCTTGGTGGGTCACAAGCTGGAGAGTTCGCAAGCCGGTTTAACTTCCGTGTTGAAGATGCCGTGCAACAGTTTCCACTGCTGGTGGATTCCAGCCATGCCACTGCATTTGAATGGACGCGTCTGGCGGCGCCTATTCCCCCCATGCTGCCCAGCCTTAATCAAATTGGTTTCGATTACATGGAATGGCTCGTCGCGCCTGTGCTGGTCAGCGCACCTGATGCTGTCGGGCAGGGCAGCTTTGTGTTGTGGGCGATCGGCGCCAAGAATGATTCCAGCGGAACGCTGCTGCCTGACCCACAAAGTGACTTCACCTTGCCGCTCAATGGTCGTTACCAGGGGGCGGATTTTGTGGCGTTTAATCAGAATTTTCCTATGCCCATCACTGGCATTACGATCCCATTTAACCTGTTCGAGTTGCGTGGCAAATTTACAGCACAGGGCATCGTCCTCTCTCCATCAGCTTATGCCTCAGCAGACACCCTTTCCATTCCAACATTTGGCCCTTACCTGGTGATCGCCGGGCTTGCCAACAACTGGTATAAGGATATGCTGGTAGCTGGCACCTATGTGACGCGCCCCTACGCAGGCGAGGCCAACCGTCCGCCAGCCGGCGTACGTGTTTCGGAGGTAGTCTATGCAGCTCCCACTGGCAAAGAGCCCGGCCGCGTGACCGCAGCCTTTACCATTGATCCGGGGATCATCTATTCGGCTGCCGATCATCGCGCCGGTCTTCTGCTGGTTGACCCTGTCACCTGCCAGGCCGTCTACCTGGATTATAAAGCCAGCCTATCAACCACTGCTGACAGCGCTGGCAATCTGCAGTCCGTTGTCCTCACCCTGCCGGAGAAAATGGAGTTGCCAGAGCAGGTTGATGTTTATGTAATGCTGGATGTATTCCCGGTGTATCAGCAGTCACTCAAATGAACCGGGTAGACTCATTACTGGCGGTGAGCTTCAGTTGCAAGGGTATGCTACTTTGACCGTTGACCCCCTCCTGCTCAGGTTTGTGCTTTATCCACACTTGCTGAATACGAGAGCGGTTGAGTTAACGCCTTCTTAGGATCGGCCATAGGCGACCTGTTGAATCGAACCCCGGAGGTCCTACCAATAATGGCATAGTCGCCTCCGGGGCATCTATCACCTGAACTCTTTACTGGGCATCCAGCGCTTAGAGCAGGTGTAATTTTAGTTTGTCAGCCTCATTCCTGAGGACTTTGTACGATAAGCGTACCAGTCTCATCGCTGCGGAACTCATACAGCTGTCCGTTTGCCTCCAATTCCACCCGGAAGCCGGGCGTGATCACCTGGGCGCAGGCCTGGCCTTCTTGGGGGATACCCAGACAGGCGTCTGGCCATTCTACTTGCTCGAATTCAACGATTTCGATCTCTTCTACGCTCACACCCAGCTCCTCGCTCAGTTGATTGGCGGCTGCTAGGACCGCCTGCGGTGGCAGGTCACTCGGTATACCTTCAACTCCGGTTTCTGGCATGTTGGCTGGGCTGCAGGCTGCCAATCCCAAAACCAGGATAAGAGCTGCCAGAAAAAGCAGCGGCATGAATTTTCGCGGTTGCATATTCACTAACATAGGTTTTATTACCTCCTCGGTCGATCATTGGATGTATCACCCATAATAGGCGCTATTCAGTAACCTCACAATGGGGGGAGTTTCTATCTGTGGGTAGGTATTTCCCTGCCTGCTAATGATTGGCGATCAACCGCCGCAAGATGAGCCACGCCAGAAAACATAAGGCCAATCCCATCAATGCCAGGACGCCCACCAGGGTCATATCCGGGAAGCTGCCCTGCAGCGCGATTGCTCGCAGCAAGGTGATGCCATAAGTGGTGGGTATGCCCCACGAAAGCGACCGTACCGGCTCCACGAAAAGGTTAAGGTTCATCAAAAAGCCGCTGAAAAAAACGCTGACCAGCAGAGTGATCATCGTATACTGTACGGCCTGGCTGTCAGAGCGCGAAATAAGGGAAATGACAAAGCCGATTCCCAGTGATGTGAATAATAATACACCGATCACCAGGGCATAATTTGCCCAATGACCCAGCATCGGAATCCCCAACCCGAGATGTACCAGCGCCAGAAGCGCAGCCGCGATGACTGCTCCGAACAGCAGAAAGCTCAGGTATTTGCCCACCAGCATCTCAGCCGCTGTAAGCGGCGAGACTCGGAACAATTCCAGCGTCCCATAATTACGTTCCTGAACGATCGAGAGTGCTGCGATGGTCACTGCCAGGTGCTGGAGCAGCAGCGCGATCACAGCCGGGGCATAAAAACTGGTTGCATCCGGCTGCAGGGCGGTGATGCTTTGTGCATTGCTGGAAAAGGGTTTAACGATTAACGCTGGTTCCAGTTGCGTGAAAGACGCCAATTGCGTTTCTAGCTCACCCAACCCCACCGAGATATCCTCAACCTGGGTTTCCCATGGGTTGCCGTTTTCTCCTGTGGGTTGAGCACTTTGCATCTCATTGAGGAATGACTGCACCTTATCGCGCAGGTCATCAATTTCTGATGCTGGCTGGTTACTTTCACTCCCCACCATCTCATCCACACTTTGCATGACTGCCAGGCTGGCGCCCATTGCCATGGCGATGCCATCCAGATTGTTCGACAGGCTTCTTGCGTGTTGTCGGGTAGCGACTTCGTCGCCAGTATCCAGTGCCTGTTCGATCGCCTGCGTGTTTTCCTTCGCTGCTTGCAGATTTTGCTGCAAATCTTTGGCTTCAACCTGTCCCTGGGTCGTTATCGCCTGCAGCACGCGCCGGTTGACCTCATCGATATAGATCTCACCAAAATAGTTTATATAACTTACCTGGAACGGGTCAATCTCAGCATGGTAGAGTTGGAACTCTGCTTGCTGGCCCGCCTGAATGGAGGCAGCAGCATCGGCCGGGGCAACCACCACCAGATCGACTTCCCCACGTTGTAGCGTATCCAGTGCAGTCTCTAACTCTCCGGTCACGCCTTTAAAAGCCAGCTGCGTACCCAGAGTCGGGGCATATTCATGGATTTGTTCCTCAACCTGGCTGCCCGGCTGCGCCACGAATAGAGTCTCCAGTACAGGCGCTTCATTGCGGTAGCCCACCCCAAAGATCAGCAGGATGAGAAACGGTCCCAGTACCAGGGTCAGAAGCAGCTGCGGTTGGCGAATAAGGACAAATACCTCTTTGCGAATGAATGCCGAGGTGCGAATGATTACTTTCCAGAACCCTTGAATAAGGTTACGCATCTTTGTTTTTACCCTTCACCAGCTCGACAAACACATCATCGAACGGTGGTAGGTACTCCTCTATTGACTTGATCTGCAGATTGTTATCCCGTGCCCAGTCCAATAAAGCTGCCATGTCCGTTTTAGCTTCCTTGACGACCAGCCTCACGCTGTTAATGTCTGCCTGATGGACTTGCGAGACCACGAACGGCAGCGCCTTGATGGCTTGCAAGCTTTGGTAATCCAGGCGCTCGACAGTGTGTAAGTCCACCAGATCGCCTCCGAAAGCCCGGTAACGTAATTGATCGGGAGTGTCCAGGATGGCTAGCTGCCCTTCGTTGATTACCCCTACCAGATCACAATAAGCTGCCTCACCGACATATTGGGTGGTGATAAACAAGGTGCGCCCTTGCGCCTGAAGCTCCCGAAAGTGGTCCCAGAATTTATTCCGCAAGACTGGGTCTATCCCGGCGGTCGGCTCATCCAGGAAGATCAGATCTGGATCGTGTATCAGCGTTGCTGCCAGATTTAGCCGGCGCTGCATCCCGCCTGATAATTGGTTGGCCAGCTTATTGCGATCCTTATCCAGTTCAACGAATTCCAGAATCTCCATCAACCGCTCATGGCGTGTCACAGGCAATCCATAAAGCGAGGCTGCAAAATTGAGGTTCTCCCACACCGTCAGATTTGGATATAAGCCGAACGACTGGGGCAGGTAACCAATATTTTCTCGGTCGGCGCGCGCGAATTTTTCCGGCGAGCGACCTAATACGCGCACCTCTCCGCTCGTCGGACGGTAATACCCCGTCAGCATGCGCATCGTGGTGGTTTTCCCCGAGCCGCTCGGGCCGATAAAGCCAAAAATAGTTCCCTTCTGAACATAAAAAGACAGCGCTTGTACGGCGGCTGTCCCATTGAATTCCTTGCTGATATTATTCGTCTGGATGATATTTTCTTGTTCTTCCACTCTTCGCTCCAGTCTTGCGTCTCACAGCTTTCACGCTCCCTTGATCGGGGCGTTCCAGTTCATCCCATACAATTCTTTTAATTGTTCATACTGGTGCAGACCCGCGGCTCGTCATTTTGGCCCGCTGCGATAAATATAAATTTAGATCGCCTATCTCACAATTAGGACTTTGCCTTAATCCTCTAGGGGAATCCCTACCCGCGCTGATATACACCCCGTTTTCCCCCCTGTTTTATGCGATCAATCGCGTTAGCTGTCTGGAAATGTTGCTCCTACCACCCAATCTCTGCCCAATGTGCAGGGTGGTCGGTGGCCGAGTCCGGCGGCGGTAGATATACTGGATTGCGTACTTGAAGCCCCTCGGAGACGAAGATGTGGTCAATGCGCTCCTGCTCAGGCATGCTCCCACCGCCAGGGTAAACCTCTGTCCAGGCATTGACCAGCGCTGAATCGATCATTTGGTAGGCTTGTTCATTTGCCCGCAGGTTGTAGTCACCCAGTGCAATCACATACTCCTTACTCGCGGAGCGTTCTAGCAGCGACTGCGCAAAGGACAGCATGGCTGTGTCTGAGCCATCCGGATGGACGTTATAAATTGTAAAGCGTCGCTCTCCAACCACGATCTCTGCTTCAGTCGTCCCAATCTCGTCCTGGTCGCTGTAGGTGAAAACCGTGCGAGTATTCTCCAGTGGAAAGCGTGAGAGCAGTGCCGTGCCATACGTGCCTGTGACCGTTTTGGGACCATAATAGGTATAGTAGCCCAGTTTGCCGGCATAATAACGCACGTAGTCATTGTTGCCCAGCGAGACGCGTGCTGCGTCGCTTTCCTGCAGCGCCAGCACATCCGGGTTTACTTGCCGGATCAGCTCAAGCTGGCGCATATGTGCTTTTTGTCCATTATCGTCATTGGTCTGTTGGATATTATAGGTCATCACTTGCAGCGCGCTCTCCTCGCCGGCTGCCTGGGGATTTGGGCGCTCGCTCAGCCATGCTGTGGTCAGAATCGCGACAAAAATTGTTCCCAGGAACAGGCCAGCCATCAGCCTGGGGAACACTGCTGTTGTAGCTCGAGAATCGTTGGCAGAGCTTTCAGCGCTCAAATAGCCTGTTTTCCTGCGGCTGGCCCACAGGGCCAGGAAAGCAGCCAGCAGCGCCGGCAGTAGATACGGCAGCCAGAACTTGCCGCGAAAGAATGGGCTGACCGGCTCTACATACCCCCATACATTGCTGAAGATATGCATGAAGATCAGCAGCACCAGAAACATCGCCCCAAGCAGAAAGCCGCCTGCTGTCCGCCGTGGGGAGGTCTGGGTACGCAGATACACACTCGCGAACACGTCAAAATCAACATAGATGACCGGGGACAGCAGCAGCATGGTGAACAGCAGCCCCTGTTGCAGCCAGGATGGTGCTCCCACGATCACGGCTGGAGCTTCCGGTGTGGCTGGGAAGGGTACACTGTGACTGAGGATCAGCCCGGTAAGTGCTGCGCTGAATAACACATTCCAGACCAAAAGCAGGCTGGGGGTTAGCCTGTCCAGGAAGCCCGGCTGGAACAGAGACAGCCATAGCCACAACCCGGACAACAGGCTGATGGCGCTGACGATCAGTGTATAACTGCCCTCAGTCCACCTGGCGATCACACCGGGACTGAAGAAGGCCAGAAAACCCAGCGCCAGGATGCAAAACATTCCCAGGATGCTGCGCACTGCCCCCGAGGCGTGCTTGGGCTGGTTAAAGCTCTGCGTCGTAGGTGGTGTCGCGGGTATTTGGGCGTCTGGTTTGGCCGTTGGCGTCTTTCCCGTTCGCTCATTATACATGACCCCTATCCAGGCCAGTCCGAGCGCCCAGCCCAGCCATGCCCGGCCGGGCTCGAGCGACACATCTAGCGAGTAATTTAACGTGCGCAGCAATACCGATATTCCCAGCGCCAGGGCAAAACCCTGCGCAGGCGTATGGTGCAGCTTGGCATCATCTTCCAACCGCTGCTCCCCCAGGCGTAAGGCGATCAACCACAGAGCTGCTCCGGTGGCGATACCCGCAGCAAGAAGTCGCCCATCCGTATTCAGGTAAGGTGCTATCCCTCGGCTAAAGAGCAGAATCGCAGCGCTCCCCCAGATCAGCCGGCGTCGATCGCGCTGCCGGAAGATCAATAAAAAAATCGGTGAGAAAAAAAACAGGATTCCCGCAGCCTTTTCATCCAGCCGCGTATTCATCAAATCCAGGATATAGATCGCCTCAACCAGCATCCCTGCTGACTGAATGAAGAATAAATACAACACCGCATGGCTGATGATCGATGGATAGTTTCGGATGGGATTATCGGTCATTTTTGCACCTGATAGCTATCTCAAAATGGATGGCGACATGTATTCTGCCTGTTCTTCCGCAAGATCACGCCTTCAATCTTCAAAATTATTCTACTTCACTTTACCGGGTTGCTGCTTTCGCCGTCTCGCCGCTGAGCGAGCTCCTAAGTTGAGGGGGCAAACTCGGTGATGAAAATTTCTCGCCGAGATTACATTTTGGATGTTGTATTATTAAAATTCTGTACATTAAGAAGTGACATTCGTCACTAGGATACTTTTCTAAATACGAGTAAAACTTTTCATATCATTTATTGGGATTTATCACTTCGTTGTTGATGGATGAACCGTTTTGAACACCCCTCCTGAATCTGATCCCTGGCAAGCCCTGTACACAGCCCGACGCCATGTAATTGCCTGCGCGACCGTCATCGAGGAAATGCATGGATGGCTGCCCGCCGGCGTGACCTCGGAAGTATTGGATTTTGGCCTGCACTTACGCCCTGAAAAGCTGCGTGAGGCGCTCCAGGCCAAAATTGACGAAGCCAGCTCCAGTGCCGATGCCCTCCTGCTGGGGTACGGGCTCTGTTCAATGGCAGTGATTGGTCTGCAGGCGCGTGCTGCGCACCTGGTCATCCCGCGCGTGGACGATTGCATTGCAATTTTCCTGGGTTCTGGCGCGGCCTACAAAGAACAGGCCAAAAAAGAGCCGGGCACGTACTACCTCACCAAAGGCTGGATCGAGGTGGGGGATACGCCATTTGAAGAGCACCGCTTGTTGGTGGAGCGCTATGGTGAGCAAAAGGCGCGCCGCATGACCGGCTTGATGCTGAAGAACTACCGGCGGCTGGCGTTCATCAATACCGGGCAGTATGAAATCGAGCATTTTCGCGAATATTCCCGCACCACAGCCCAGGCTTTCAACCTGAATTTTGAGGAGATTGACGGTTCGCCTGCGCTGGTGAGTAAAATGGTCCATGGCCCCTGGGACGATGAGTTTCTTGTGGTGGCTCCTGGGGAAACAGTGCAATATACGAATTTTGTTTATCCTGCATCCTGAAGGTCTGTGCGATCTTCAGGATTTTTTAATGAACCTGGAAATCACTGAACCTGCTCTAGGAGAGTGCTTATGAAAATCATTGGTGAAAAAATCAACGGAACCCGCAAACGCGTGGCCCAGGCGATTGCCGAGCGCGACGCCGAATTTATCAAAAACCTGGCCCAGAAACAGGCAGCCGCTGGTTCGACCTGGCTGGATGTCAATGCTGGGACGCACCCCGACCGGGAACCGGATGATCTGGTCTGGCTGATTGAGAACATCCAATCGGTAGTCGATACGCCGCTTTCGCTGGACAGCGCCAACCCCCTGGCGCTAAAAATCGCAATTAAAGCGGTCAACAAGACCCCCATGATCAACTCGATCAGCGGCGAGCCAGAACGTCTGGCCAACATCCTGCCGATTGTGGCCGAGCACAATTGCCCGGTGATTGCCCTGGCGATGGACGAGAAGAAAATTCCGGAGACTGCCGAGAAACGCTTCGAGGTGATCGCCAAAATCATTGCTGAAGCACGTTCGCACGGAGTACCCGACTCGCACCTGTATTTTGATCCTCTGGCGATGACCCTTTCCACCAACACTCAAAGCGGGATGATCGCTTTTGAGGTCATGCGCCGCGTGTGTCAGGAATACCCCGAGGCGCATCTGACCATTGGCTTAAGCAATATCTCATTCGGCCTGCCAGGGCGCTCGTTTGTCAACCGCTATTTCCTGGCATTGGCGATGCAGGCCGGGCTGGATTCTGCCATCCTGGACCCGCTCGACCGTGAGATGCAGGCGGCCATCCTGGCAACAGAGTTGATTTTGGGGCGCGACAAACACTGCCTTAGCTACATCCGCGCCTCACGTAAAGGTTTGTTCGATAAACCGGAGTAAATGGTAAGCGAGATTGGTCTCGCCCTGAATCCACCACAATACCATTGTCGTGGTACAACATCACAAAGGAGAGTCTATGTCAAAAGAACTGATTGAAGCAATTTTGGACATGCGCGAAGAGGATGCCGTGGCGCTGTCCATCCAGCTCCTCGATTCTGGCGTCAGTCCATATGATGTGCTGGATGACTGCCGCGCAGCCATGACCATCATTGGCGAACGCTTCGAGACCGGGGAAGCCTTTATTCCAGAATTGATCCTGGCCGGCGAAATCCTGGGGCAGATTTCGGATGTTGTTAAGCCGCGCATGCAGGCAGGCGCGGAGAGCAAAAAAATCGGCAAGATAGTGCTGGGCACCGTCCAGGGCGATATTCACGACATCGCCAAGGATATCGTCGGTTTTATGCTCGACATCAACGGCTTCGAAGTCACTGACCTGGGTGTGGATGTTACTCCAGCGCAGTTCGTCGAGGCAGTTAAGCAATCCGGTGCGAAGATCGTGGGTCTGAGCGGCTTCTTGACGCTGGCTTTTGAGCCAATGAAGTACACCGTCCAGGCGCTGAAAGACGCCGGGCTGACCGATGTTAAGGTCATGATCGGCGGCGGGCAGATTGATGAGAGCATCCGCCAGTACACCAGCGCAGATGCCTACGGCAAAGATGCCATGGCAGCAGTCGCCATTGCCAAGAGCTGGTCATAGGAGTATGAGCCATGTTTGTCAGACCTGAAAACTGGAACCAGATGTCCCCTCTGGAAAGACGCACAGCGCGCCTCGATGCATGGCAGAATGCTCCGGTGCAGTTTGCCAGCCCTGAAGCGGAAGCCAATTACAAGGAACGCATTCAACGCATCCGCAAGATCTATGATATGGAGCCCCATGACCGCCCGATGACGGATCTGTTCATGGGCGCCAATGAATATGTCGTGCGCCGCAAAGGCATCCTCGGTAAGGATATTGTCTACAACCACGAGAAACTGCGTGAACCTCTCCTGGAGTTCCACAATGAATTCCAGCCCGATTCAGCCGTCTCGCCGCTGCCCTATCCGGGTAAGGTGATGGATATGCTGGGCTATAAGAGCTATGTCTGGGGTGGACAGAAGCTCCCCGACGAGCTGACCATCCAGGCCATTGAAGGCGAATATATGACCGCTGCCGAGTATAAAGAATTCGCTGCCGACCCGACCAATTTCTGGATGAAAAAATACCTGCCGCGCGTGATGCCCACCCTGGACCCGTTGGCCATGCTGACGGAGTTCCCGCGCGTATCGGAAAACGTGGACATCATTGACCTGATCCTGCCGTTCGGCTTGCCGCCCTTCCAGGAGATGCTGAAAACCCTCATGGAGGCTGGCAATGAACTGATGCAGATGTTAGGCGTCGTCGGGCAGACAGGTGCCATGATCGCTGGTGCTGGATTCCCCAGCATGGGCTTCAACATCGTCAAGACCCCCTTTGATTATCTGGGCGACACCGTGCGCGGCACCAAGGGCATCCTGACGGATATGTTCCGTGCCCCGAAGGACTTGATGGAGGCAATCGATGCCTATATGCCGGTCCTGATCAATGCCGTGGTCAACGCCAGCGATCGTAATGGCGCACCGGCTGCGCTGTATGTGCTGCACAAAGGTGCCGATGGCTTCATGTCGAAGCCTCAGTTTGAGAAGTTCTACTGGGCTGCCTGGAAACAGGTCATGCTCGCCTTGTACGAAGAAGGCATTACCAGCTACCTGTTCATCGAAGGCTCATACAACCAGCGCCTGGAATACCTGGCCGAAATGCCCGAAAAATCATTGGTCTGCCACTTCGACAAGACCGATATGCGCCGGGTAAAAGAAGTCTTGAGCGACAAATTCATCATCGCTGGCAATGTTCCCGCCTCCCTGATGACGGCTGGCAGTCTCGATGAAGTGCGCGCCTACTGCGCTGATCTGATGGATCTGTTCGGAGATGCACCCGGATATATCATGACCCACGGCTGCTACTTTGAAAACACCACCGATGAAAAGCTGCGCGCCGTGATTGACGCGGTCAAAAAATAACCGATCCAGGAGCATGCGGTAAAGAATTTTCGCATGCTCCATCGCCATTTGGTAGGGCGAAGCAGTGCGCTGAGTGCCATCTGTGGCCGTCGAAACACGCTTCGCCCTTCTTTTTGGTCAACTCTGTAATCTTACTGCTGATTTAGGAGCCTGATCTGGAACCTGTATGACCAACTCTCAGCCTATCCCCTCCCGTGAAAAATCCCCCATCCTGCCCTATGCCTGGGTCATCCTGGCTGTAGTCTACTTTGCCAGTGTGGTTTCGCCATTCAATCAATTCAAAGTTCCCCCCATCATGCCGCTGCTTATGCAGACTTTCCAGCTTGATCTGACTCAGGCCGGGCTGCTGATGTCGATCATCGCCATGATTGGGCTGGTGCTGGCTCTCCCCACCGGCCTCATCTTGCAGCGTCTGGGAGCAAAAACCACGCTGTTGATCGCCCTGGGGCTGATGGCGGTTGGCGCAAGCCTGGGCGCTTTCTCGACCAGTTTTGCCTTCCTGCTTGTCAGCCGGGTTGTGGAGGGTCTTGGCATGGGTTTGATGGGCGTTACTGCCCCCGCCATGATTGCCATGTGGTTCCCGCCCGATCGCCAGGGCACGCCAATGGGCATTTGGGCTACCTGGGTGCCAATCGGTTCGGTGGCCGTCTTTAACCTGTCACCGGTCATGGCTTCTACACTTGGTTGGCAGGCGATCTGGTGGGTTGGAGCGGGATTTGCTGTCGTAATGATCCTTATCTCCGGCTGGTTGATCACCCGCCCGCCGCAGCCAGGCCCCACCGGCGGGCAGTTCCAGGCGCAGGCCAAACTGACCCACATCCTGGCCAATCGGGATATCTGGCTGTTGGCGCTGGAATTCGCCTGTATGAATTTAGCTACGACCGCACTGATCACCTACTATCCCACCTTTCTGAACGAAGTGCGCGGTTATCCTCTCGGACAGGCAGCCTTTTACTCCAGCATTGCCACTTTCGTGGTGCTCTTTTCAGCCCCTTTCGCCGGCTGGTTTTCCGACCGGATTGGCTCGCGCCGCCTGGTGCTCGCCTTGCCCTTTTTAGGGCTGGCAGTATTGTTGCTTTTCCCTTTCCATGTAACAGGTGGTCAAATTGTCGTTCTTATGCTGGTCCAGGGTTTGCTGTTAGGTTCTATTCCCACCGCTACTTTTGCCGCTGCACCCCAGGTGATGCGCAGACCCGAATGGGCCGGCCTGGGGTTGGCCGTTGTACTGCTAGGGCAAAATGCCGGGCAGCTGCTGGGTCCAATTTTCTTCAGCGAAATGGTCGGTAGTCTGGGGTGGGCTGCTGCGGGTTATTTGTTGATCCCATTCTGCCTGCTCGGTTTTCTCAGCAGCTGGATGGTTAAGATCCGCTAGAAGGAGGCGCTTGGGTGTTTCTCATCGACTTTGAACCGATCGGACGGCGTGGACCCTGCCAGAGCAACCAGTCTCTTCTCGAGAGTGCTCGCCAGCTCAATGTGGACATCGTCAGTATCTGCGGCGGAGTGGGCAGCTGCGGCCAATGCAAAATCCAGGTCATCGCCGGGAAAGTCACCCAGCTGACTCTCGAGGAGCAGGCCGAGCTCTCAGCGCGCGAGCTGGAGCAGGGTTACCGGCTGGCCTGCCAGGTCTACCCCCTCAGCGATGTCAAAATCCACGTTCCCCCCGCATCGCTGACCGCGCCCCAGCGCACGCAGGTGGAAGGCCTGGAGGTAGATGTTATCCCCGAGCCACCTGTGCAGGTGTTGGAAGTCGAGTTAACTGCCCCAACGCTTGACTCGCCCTTCCCCGATGATGTTAACCTCCTGACCGCGCTGGGACTTCCTACGGGCACTATCGACTTTCGCCTGCGGCAGACTCTCTCCCAGCAGCTGCGCGACCTGAACTGGAAGGTCTCCGCCGCGCTGCGTGGGAATGAAGTCGTCGCCATCGCCTCGCCCGGCACGCACTGGGTCGGCCTGGCGGTGGATATTGGCACAACCAAAATTGCTGCCTATCTCGTCGATCTGTTCACCGGTAAAACCCTGGCTGCCAGAGGCATGATGAACCCGCAGATCTCCTATGGTGAGGACGTCATCTCGCGCATCGTAGCCGCCAGCAAAAGCCCAGAAGGCGCGACCAGACTCCAATCCCTGCTGGTTGAGGCTCTCAACCAGCTTTCAGGCGAGCTGTGCGCCGAAACTGGGCTGAATGTGGAGAATATTGTCGAGGCCGTGGTGGTCGGGAACACCGCCATCCATCACCTCTTCCTGCGTTTACCGGTCAAACAGCTTGGCCTGGCTCCCTACGTTCCTGCCGTCCAATCCGCCGTGGATATCAAGGCGCGTGAGATCGGCTTGCACCTGGCCCAGGGCGCCTATCTCCATCTCCTGCCCAACGTGGCGGGCTACGTCGGAGCGGATCATGTCGCCATGCTGCTTGCCACACGTACAGCCGACTTAGACGTCACCACCCTTGCTATCGATATCGGCACCAACACCGAGATCTGCCTCAACCACAAAGGCAAACTGACCAGCGTGTCGTGCGCCTCCGGCCCGGCTTTTGAGGGTGCGCACATCAAGTTCGGCATGCGCGCTGCCCCCGGTGCCATTGAACATATGCGCCTGGAGAATGACCGGCTGGAAATCCAGACCATTGGGGGAGAAGCGCCCATCGGGGTGTGTGGTTCCGGGCTGCTGGATGTAGTCGCCCAGCTGCGGTTGAATGGCATCCTCGATCGATCTGGACGGATGAGTGAACATCCCCACGTACGCAAAGAAAATGTAGCCGAGTTTATCCTGGCCGAGCGACCTGGTCAGGAACCCATCACCATCTCCCAGAAGGATGTGCGTGAACTGCAGCTGGCGAAGGCTGCCATCCGCTCCGGGATCCAGGCGCTGGTGGCGGCCGTTGGTCTGAGTGAGACCGATATCGAACAGGTGATTATCGCCGGGGCGTTTGGTACGTTTATCGACATCGGCAGCGCCGTGGAGATCGGCATGCTCCCACCCTTGCCGTTGGAGCGTTTCACCCAGGTTGGTAATGCCGCTGGAACAGGCGCACGTATGGCGCTGATCTCTACTACCCAGCGCGCCAGAGCCGCTGATATCGCCATGCGCGATGAATACATTGAGCTGGCCGTTGTTCCCGGCTTCCAGCGAAAATTCGCTGAAGCGACCTACCTGTAAGCTTCTTTAAGAAGCTGCTATCCCATCAGGAAGTCTTGTGTCTGCGCCGGACCTGCACCTAACCAGGCTTGCAGGTGGTGAGGCACAGGCGCAGCGCCAGGCTAAATGGTGCTATTTCTATCAGGCCAGCGGTGGACGTATATTTGACGTCTGTGACAACCGTTACTGCATGCGCAATATCTGCAGCGAGATCAATTACTGCCTGGGGAATTAACCACTTGTTGTTTCCCAAACAAATTTGGCTGATTAAAAGGTAGGCATGCAAGGGGAGGGTGATAGAATCTATTTGAAAATGAAGTAGAAAGGTGCACTTCCAATTCTATAGTTATGACAAAATTGGTTTAGTGACCAAAAGCGCATAACGAATGTATATAATACCTATCATTAATTTCTTGGGAAAGATGAATCTAGTAAGCTTAGGCACGCAAACATGACAGAAGGGAAAAAATCAATAAGCCCTATACGGCATATTGCCCCTTCTCACCGAGCTATTGTTGCTACTGCCCTCTTTGAGACAACTGTTCAAATTTGGGATCTAGAGCGGTGTATGAAATTAGCAGAATTTGATACAGTTCTTGATTATGGGGGTAAAAGGCTAGTTGTCGACAATGAAGGTAAGTATTGTGTTGCGGCTGCTTACCAAGTTTATGGGATTGCTTGTTATGATGTCAAGGACGGTAGGTTATGCTGGCAGCATAAAAACCTTAAAAAGGCACAGGTATTGACTGTATCTCGTAATGGTAATTATGTATTTTGCGGGTTTGATGACAAGCCATGTGTGGTACTTGATGTCAGAAGCGGTGCAGAAGTAGCCCAATTCCGTGGTGTAAGAGCAGTTTATGAGAGCCTCTATCAGCCTATACGGCTCCTGGACAAATTGAAACCTGAGATCACAGGAGATGATGGAACTCGTATATTCAAATTCGAGCGATCAACGTTCGCGTTGCTAGCGGTTTCATTCTCTCCTGACAGTTTTTGTATATCGGAAGTAGGTGGATATGTTCGATGTTTTGATTTAAACTTGAGAGTCGAGAGGTGGCGTTACATTCCGGCACAAGGCAATCATGTCCTGAAGCTACAATACTCAGATCGCACTGATTTTTATTATGGAGTCGAATGGCCTTATCAATATGGTGGTGACAAGAAGCTTATCCGTCTTAATCCTTGGAGTGGAGAAACAGATGTTGTATGCAATCTGGGTCAACCGAGTGAAACGGAGTTTTGCCAAACCGGATACTATCTACTTACTTCCATGGGTGATCTTATCGATCCTATGACTGGAGAAACGGTTAAAATAATGCCATTTAGAGAAATCAATGTCTGATTTTCTTCACATGCGTTCCTCTGATCTAAACCAGAACCCTCCCGCATAAACTGAGGTGCTCGCTTAGGAAAGGATAATATCAGTCAAGCAGTCTACCCCACCGTTATCAGTCCATCGCCACCTGTTCCCAGAATTCCCTGAATTAACTGCCCTACATACCCTTGCAGTGGTTCTGAGTATTCCTTTTTGATTTGCTGTAAATCAAGCATTGAGATACTCTATGAATTTTTCGGCCCTGTTTTCCTGAGCTCTCTTATCATATACGGATAGGTACTATGCAAATACCGAATTGTCCAGCAGGTGACTTGACTGCGCCTGGTTCCAGCGAAGTCCCTCAAAATTTGCTGTAGAACCTGCTCTCGAAATCTCATAAACTATTTCCAATTGTCACTATTTTTATTGACAATAGGAAATATAACAAGCTCATCGCGGAGGATTGTCAAGTACCTCTGAGCACAGGTTTCTGAATCTCACTCCCAAAACCCAAGCGATCGTTAGAAACAATATCGCCCAGCTTTCACCGGGCGATGTTTCATACTACGGGAATATCTCACCCTCTGCGCGATCTTACTTACTGGATCTCCAACAGCTCGACCTCGAAAATCAGGATTGCGCCCGGGGGTATGACGCTGCCACCACCCTGGTCGCCATAGCCCAACTCAGGGGGGATCACCAGCTGGCGCTTGCCACCCACTTTCATCGTCGACAGGCCTTCATCCCAGCCGGGAATGACGTTGCCTTCGCCCAGCACGAAGCTGAATGGCTCCCCACGGTCAAGCGAGCTGTCAAACTGGGTTCCGTCGCTTAACCACCCTGTGTAGTGCACCACCACGGTCTGCCCGGTTACAGGGACGTTACCTGTACCGCTCACAAAATCGTAGTATTTCAACCCGCTCTCCGTGGTGGTGAAGTCTGCCTCGTCCACCTGCGTGGCCACTTGGGGTTCCTTCACGTCCGTTAGCTCGATCTCCATCACCAGCGTGGAATTGGCCGGGATCGTGCCGTTGTCCTGTGATCCGAGGGCCAGTTCCGGCGGGATCACCAGCAGGCGCTTGCCGCCCACTTTCATGCCCGTTGTGCCCTCTTCCCAACCCGGGAAGACGGTATCGCCGCGCCCGAGAACAAAGCTCAACGGTGAGCCGGCAGGCGACTGGTCAATATAGCTGTATCCATCGTCCAATTTGACCCACATCGTATAGCTGTTGGAAATGGTGCTGTTTGTGGTGGCTTCTGCGCCGTCACCTTCATTAATATCGTAATACTGCAGGCCGCTGTCAGTCTTGGTCAGTTGATCGGCAGCCACTTCGGCAGGAACCGGCGCGGGTTTCACTGAGAGCAGCTCCACCTCCATAACGATCTGCGCATTGGGTGGAATGGCGCCGTAGCCCTCTTCGCCAAACGCCAGGTTTGCCGGGAGCACTAATTTTGCCTTGCCTCCGGGCTTCATCATGCCAACGCCTTCTTCCCAACCAGGCAGCAGCCGGTTTGCTCCCCACACGGTGCTGACCGGCTCATTCATTGTATAGCTGTTGGCCAGTTCGGTGCCATCCAGCAGGTTGGCGGTATAGTGGATTGTAATGATCTCGCCCGCCTTGGGTGTCTCACCACTGCCCGCGTTCTCCTCCAGGTACTGCAAGCCGGACGAGGACGTCTGCGCCCCTTCCAGCACATACAGCGTGGGGATAGCAGTAGGTATTGCCGTGGCCCCAGGTGTGCTGGTGTCGCCGGCGCCTAAAGTGGCTATGCCGGAGGTTTGGTTGGACGCACTCGTCGGGGCGGCTGTGCTGGTGGGCTCGGGTGTGCTTGTCTGGCAGGCCGCCAGGACCATAACGAACAGGCTTACAGTGACTGCCAGGAGCCACCCAGATTTTGTCTTGTTATTTTTCACAGAATTCTCCTGATTAGTACCCGGCAGGCCCAGCCACCTGATCACGATTGCCAGGTCTGCCTTCTACCCGGGCAGAAACAAAAAATTTCCTTTTGAAGGATTATGCCGGGGCTGTAGAAGTCCTAAGTGTACCCCCAAGTTATTCATATTTGGTTTAGAAAATTATAAGCTTTCTACAACTTATCTCAAAGATGTGGGGGTGTTTATCGGCGGCTAGGCCGCCGATAAACACCCCCTTAATCTATTTTTGGGATAGCTTCTACATATTCTAAACTCATATCAAGAGCCCGTTTGTATCGGGAACCAAAATCCTGTCTGTGGCGTCTTGGAAAGCAATACGGCAATAAAGACAATATTTCTCCGAAAGGATAATTTAAGCGATGAGCACAAGACCTATAATCAATCAGAAACTCACCCTCCTCAAGGCCGTCCTGAGGAGCGCCTTACCAGTCATGGTGCTGGGTTTGGTGCTTCTCCTGGCTGCCTGCCAGCCATCAGATCCGGGTCTCCCGACCACCCCACCTGCTTCGCCGCCTGTTGTGGAGAGTCCCACTCCGGAAGCCAGCGAGGAACCCAAACCGATTGGCGTCGGCGGCATGCCAACCTTCTCTTTGGATGAGCTGGGCCGGCTGACGCCCGATGCAGTCCTGCTCGAGCTCGTCTTCGAGCCTACTTTCTTCCGCCCCGAGGCCTCTTATGAATTCGGCCGCCCGCCAGTTTTCGCCTTGCTCGCCGATGGCCGGGTGATCTATACGCTGGAAGGAGAAACCTATGAGCAGGAGCAGGTCATGCTGGCTCAACTGACCTCACAGGAAACCCTTGAACTGCTGCAGAAAGTGCTTGACCTGGGTTTCGATCGTCTGGAAAGCTATACAGATTTCTGCTTCACGTCCCCCAACGGCGAACAGAACTGTGTTGCTGACGCTGCCTATACCATCCTGCGCATGCGCACCGCCTCAGATGGGCTGGATGAAGTCAAGATCTACGCCGATTTTGCCAATGACCTCCCGGCTTTCGAGGCCATCCGTGACCTGCTGGTAGGGTACGCCCATCCACAGGCGCAGGTCTACATGCCACAGCAGGCCGCCCTCTTCCTGTCACAGGATCCGGGTGCAGACCCCGAAGCAACCCTTGCCTGGCCGCTTGACCCATCCCTGCTGGCTTTCCCGCCGACCGATTTCAACCTGTGGGCGATCGAGCTCGCCGGGCAGCAGTTGAGTGATTACATTGCTGCGGTAGGCCGCAACACAGGCGACGCCTTCTTCGAGCATGAGGGCAAAGTTTACCGGGCTTTCCTGGCTCCCTGGTTGCCGGCTGCCGGCTTCAGCGCAGACTTGCAGGCAGCGTTTCCCCTGCCATAGGCAGTCCTGCCATAGGCAGACGCCCTGAACAATTGCTGTAGCAGCCAGGGTGGTGTCCAGGAGCATAAATTCAATAACGTATCGCTCTCGATAGGGGCGAAGCAATGCAGTGAGTGCCATCTGTGGCAGTCAAAACACGCTTCGCCCTCTTTTTTGACACCCCTCTGTATCAGGTCAGAAACCTGGATTTATTGACCAGCGATGTTCACCATCCAGCTTATCCCAAATTGATCCGTCAGCATGCCAAACGTATCTCCCCAGGGAGCTTTCTCGAGCGGCATGGTGATCATGCCCCCGCTCGAAAGCTTCTCAAAATAGCCCCTCAATTCTGCCTCATTGTTGCCGCTCAGTGACATGCTCATACTTGTCCCTGAGCGAAACTCCATCCCATTGGGAGTATCGGCTGCCATGAACGTGATGCCGTTCTCTGCTTCAAGCATCGCATGCATGATCTTATTCTCTTCGCTTGGATCTTCAGATGCGTGAAATTCTCCGAAGGTGTTCATTGTGAGCTTGCCGCCAAACACCGTCTTATAAAATTCCATGGCCTGACGAGCATTATCTCGGAAAGAAAGATAGGGGTTAAGTTTCGATTGCATGTTCGCTCCTGTTCTGATAGGTTGGATAAGTGATACGGATATTATATATATATTTTATCCTATTTAGCCAAACAAAAAACCTGTTCCTGCGGTACGCGTTTACCAGCAGCAATGTGCCTCCCGGCTCGTCCGCGCAAACCAGCTGGCTCCCGTTGGCGACCACGCCGCCAATGATCTCGAAGCCCAGGTCAGACACTCTTTTTTATAGTTCGACTGGCCGGTGCGCAGGATGAGACAACTAATCCGGCAATATCGGGCTTCTGTGGATATTATGCGTTTGTATCCGCCACAGCGATTATCGATTGGCGCCGGGGGTGACAGATATGATCAACATAATGCTGATATAATTTATCTAAATCTCTTTGCTCTACCCAGATCGATCAATGTGACAGTGTATCGAATGAATCCTTCCCACAATAATTGTTAACCAAAAGTCCTGACTGTCACTTCGCAACCGTGGATTGATGATCCATGAGAGATCGGTGAAATTCACGGCTGAAGACTGGAAGGCTCCTAATGAATGAAACTGCACAACCTTCAAGAGACAATTTCCTGCTGACCTGGGAAACTGATCATTTTATTGTTCCTCCCGGGAGCAGTCAGGCGATCCTCCTGAGCATCACCAATCTGAGTACCGAAAAAGGATATTTCGAGTTTGATGTGCAGGGGCTGCCCGGCGACTGGGTGTTCCTGAGCTCGCCAGTGATCGAGCTGGGACCAAGAGGCCAGGGTGAAGTCGAACTGACGGTTGCTGTTCCAGGAGCACCTGAAGGCCAGGTTGGACGATATCCATTTACGATTGAGGTAATCCGGCAGGGTAAGCCTGAACAGTCACAAACCTTATCAGGTTCGATCACTGCTGCAGCCTTTGAAACGGAAGGGCGCCTTGGATTGCTGCTGGCTGCCACACAATTCGCGGTTGAGCCGGGAAGCTCCATCACCATTCCCCTGGTGCTCCATAACCGTGGATTAACCCCCGATACCTTCAAGCTCAGCATTGAGGGTTTGCCCACAGCCTGGATCTCCACTACCGATGTACAGTCCCATTTACAGGTAGGCGAGCAGAAGCAAATTGAGCTTGCAATCCATCCGCCTCACTCCATCGAAAGCCAGGCCGGACGAACTCCTTTTAAAATAACGATCTACAGCCTGTCTGCTCCCGACCAGAAAGTGGACGTTGAGTGCCTGTTAACCATCGCTGTATTTTCTGCTTTCAGCATCCAACTGCACCCACCGGCCCTTAACCCTGAACAATCGGGTTTTCTTACTGTCATAAATGAAGGCAACTCGCCGGACACGTATGAGCTGGAATGGGTAGACCAGCAAAACAGTCTGGTATTCGAGGGCATTCAACGCCAGGGGATACCCGCAGCAGATGCCGGGATTCCACAAGCCGGCGTTTCATATTATCCGATTACCGGCCCCGTCCACTTGCGTGTGGAAGCAGGGCAAACCGCATCGGTTGAGTTTAGAGCTCACCCGCGTTCACGGCCTATCCTGGGAGGTGATTTTCGCATCCCCTTCAAAACCATTGTCCAATCCAGCTCAAAACAAGCGCTTTCGCAGAGCGGCGAGATTGTGGGCAGAGCAATGCTTCCGGTCTGGCTGTTGGTAGCATTCGCGATCGTCTTACTTTCATTTATCTGCCTTTCTTTCTACTTATTCAACAATAATCGTGCTCAGGCAGTGCGAGCGACCCAGACTTACCAGGCAGCTATTGGCCAGATCCTCGGGGCCACTCAAACGGCGGCAATCAATATGACGCAAGCAGCCATGAGCGGGCAAGAAGATTCCGATGGCGATGGATTAACGAACCTGGAAGAAATTAGCTTCGCTACAGACCCGAACAATCCTGATTCAGACGGTGATGGGCTTACGGACGGTGACGAAGTCAAAAACAGGGCTACTGATCCGGTGAATCCGGATACGGATGGTGACGGACTTTCGGATGGTGAAGAGATTATCCGCTGGAATACCGACCCGCGCAATCCGGATACCGATGGTGATGGACTGAGCGATGGCGCGGAGGTCCAGCTCACCAGCGATCCACTTAATCCGGACAGCGATCAGGATGGCATTAGGGATGGAGACGAAGTCAATCGGGGGACCAATCCACTCAGTCCAGATACAGACAACGATGGTCTGTCAGATGGACAGGAAACACCACCCTGCCCTGACCCGCTCAAACCAGATTCAGACGGTGATGGGATCATTGATGGGCAGGATCCGCAACCCTGTGATCCAAATAATCCTGCTTTAACCGCAACGGCTTTATCCGGTATTCCAACTGCGACCCAGATACCACCCACTACAGCACCGACCGCCACCACTGCACCTCTGGCTACACCTTTGCCAACGCTGCCTCCTGATTTGGGCGGTATGATCTTGTTTGGGTCTGACCGGGATGGGAATCCGGAAATCTATGCCATGAATGTTTCAGAGCGGAGTGTCGTTCGCCTGACCGATAATCAAATTTCTGATACCCAGGCTGTATTGGCTCCAGACTTGTTCCTGGTCGCTCTGGTAGCCCCTCAAAATGATAACAATGAGATCATCCTGACCAGCGTCACAGGCCAGGCGCCATATAATCTGTCCAATAATCCAGCCGATGACCAGCAGCCCTCCTGGTCGCCAGATGGGGATTGGATTGCATTCACAGGCAACCGGGACGGCAATCAAGAGATCTATGTTGTACGAATTGATGGCTCGGAGCTTCGCAACATCACCAATAATCCAGCCAATGATTCCGAACCTTTCTGGTTCAGGACCGGCGACCTGATCGACAGGAGAGATTGGATTGCTTTCACGTCCAACCGGGATGGCAACCTGGAAATATATATCACGAATCTGGATGGGACTGATATCCGCAACCTGAGCCTGAGTCCGGCAAATGACTATTCACCTTCCGGCTCGGGTTTCATTGGAAAAATCACCTTTGTCTCAGAACGGGATGGGAACCCTGAGATCTACCTAATGGATCTCGATGGATCAAACCAGATAAACTTAACCAATCATGGCGCCCGCGACCTCGACCCGGTGTTTGGTCCATCCGCCGAGTGGGTGGCGTTTACTTCGGATCGGGATGGCAATCTGGAGTTGTATGTCATCCGGACCACCGGGGAGGAGATTTATAACCTGACCCAAAATTCAGCCCAGGATAGCCATCCATCCTGGCAGTAATCAGGGTACATCCACGACCGTTGGGAAATTAATCCAATAAATGCGACAAAGCACATTGGCGGACGATTTCGTGCAGATCATAGCATCCACTCTCTGTGCAGCGCACGAGCGACTTGGTGCTTAGAGACGCCAGGAAAGGCAGCGATGCGCCTGCAGCCTGGAAGGCCGGTCTGCCGGCGAGCGGATCCGGCGGATCATGGCTGCGAACCATATCGAGGCCAGCTTGAGCCGCGCAGGCGTAAAGGAAAATTCGATGAAGATCCTCGCAATTGAAAATGAAACCCAGAATACCGGCTCAGAAGTGTTTGAACCATATCTGAAGTCCGAAGCAGCTCGAGTATGGGATTTGGTTCAAGCGGAGATCATCCGTGAGATCTATTTTCGTCAGGATCGTTCCGAGGCAGTTCTCGTACTCGAATGTGAAAATATTACAGCTGCGCGTGAAATTTTAAAATCCTTGCCGCTTGTCCGTGTGGGGCTTATTGAATTTGACTTAATTCCTCTGAGACCCTACCCGGGCTTCTCCAGGTTATTTGCGTCAGAGAGTGAACACGTCTTGCCCGAGTAGCTTTTTGTAGGCTGGCGAACATTTACTGCTGCTGCCTGGCGCTTAACCAGGTAAAGATAACAATAAAAATCCCTCAAGGGGATGCCTTGGAACCCCAAAATCGCTCAGTATTTCACCGGGCGATTTTGTTTTCGGCTGCCTGCAATTAAGTCGAAGTGGTCATTGAGGTTTCTTTACGGCTGCGATATGGGCTGATAATTGGAACATAACCCGTCCATCCGCAGTCGTATAGTCGCGCAGCACCTGGTCAGCTTCGGATAGAATACGGTCGATCTCTTGCTCCGTCAAGAATACTCCCATCACCGGCAGCCAACCCCTCAGGTCGGCCTCCACCATCGTGCGGATGCTGGGAAATTGTGCCACACCATGATGGGTCGTGATTTTGGTTGAGGCTATTCCACAGTCTGCAAACAATGTGCTCAGCACCCTCTGATCGCCGATCACAAATGGCGCACGTAGGGCATCAGCCGCATGTTGACCAGCGATTTGCTCAAGCAGCGCCACCTCCGACGCATACGCAGGCAGCTTATCAAGAGCATCCCAGACCGCAATGGCCATATATCCTCCAGGTTTCAGGACGCGTAGCATCTCGTCCAAAGCCTGGCACCGGTCAGTGAAGAACATGAGACCAAACTGACTCACTACAGCATCGAAGGATCCATCAGCAAATGGCAGTGACTCGGCGGTTCCCTCCCGCCACTCGACATCTGGGGCAAGTTGTTTTGCAACTGCGATCATTCCTGGATTCGGGTCAACCCCCGCGACATGCCCGCTTGTTCCCACGCGTGAGGTGATTTCTCGCCCAAGAATCCCGGTGCCGCAGGCAACATCTAACACTCGTTGGCCAGGCTGGATTTGCGCCGCATCTGCAACCTTCGCCGCCCATTGCCCGAAGAGTGCCGGCACGAACAACGCCTCGTATGCCTTGGCTGCATCGATCAGAATTTGGGACGTTGTGTCGCTCATATCGTGTTCTCCTCTCCACGTCATAGCAGATTTCGGTTTGTCTCATAGTGTAGATCGACCCGTTCCTCAATTCAAGTTCAATAAATGAACTGGACAACAAAAGTCTGAATTGTTATACTGCTGGCATGAATAAATATGGGCAGTACTGTCCGATTGCGCGGGCGGCGGAAATCCTGGGAGACCGTTGGACATTGTTGATCGTACGCGACCTGTTGTTCGGCGCGCAGCATTTTAATGAGCTGGAACGTGGGCTGCCGGGGATCCCCAAAGCACTTTTAACAGACCGCCTGCGCCGATTACAACACGTAGGCGTCATTGTTCGGCATAGCGCGTCTGGAGGCCGGAGAACCTGTTACCAGCTTACGTCAGGAGGATGGGAACTGTATCCCATTATCGAAAGCCTCACCCGTTGGGGCGCGAAGTGGGCTTTCGGCGAACCGGAACCCAATGAGTTAAATCCGGTCTTGCTTCTTTGGTGGATGCGAGATCTGACCATAAGGGAAGAGTTGCCGAAGCAGCGCGTGGTGGTTGAGTTTAACTTCCGCGAGACGCGCCCGAAACATTTTTGGCTCATTTTAGATCCAGGCGATGTATCAGTGTGTGTCAAACATCCGGGCTTTGATATTGACGTGCTTATTCAGGCCGAACTCGTTGCCCTTTACGACGTGTTATTTGGTCGCGACACATTTGCCCGGGTGATCCGTGAAGAACGGCTGAAAATCGATTCAACGCCTGAATTAATCCGCGCCTTTCCAAAATGGTTTGCTCCGAGTCCAGTCGCTGAAATTATCCAATCTGCATCTGTTGGAAATGGGGATTCTGCTCTTTAAATGCACGATCGCCCAGCGGGCGCTGAGCGTTCTCAGGCGTGGAGACCACGCCGGTCGCATATATCTTACAACCTGTGCAGAAGGGGGTGCTCGCTAAGCCGTATGTAAAGTTGAGTCTCAGACTTTACGATCATGCTGTTTCCAACATCCCTTTTACGACCAGATCAAAGGCCTTCTCTTTTGCATTCATGTGCGCTGTTTTGATTTGCGCGGGGCGTAATCTTGACTCCAGGACCACGCGTAATTGATCCGCGCGGCTCCTCGTCTCCTCTTCGCTGGAGGGATGATTTATGATGCAGTAGCACAGCAGCAGGGCATTTTCTGCTTTGCCATTCTTCTCCTGCAAATAAGCCAGACCTGATAACGCATCCAGCACAATTGGAATCGCTTTTTCTTCGACAGATAAACGCAGCGCATCCAGGTAATATTTCCTGGCTTCAGTATAACTGCCAGCCATCCTGGTTGCGTGTCCTAAATGCGTCTTCGAGATGGCAATATGCCAGCCTGTAAAGTACTCGCCGAATACCTCCAGGCTTTTAAGTAAATAAATCTGTGCCTCTGCATAATGCCCTTCAGCGGCGTAGACTGATCCTAAATAGCGATATGCCGTGCCCATCCCCCACCGGTTTTTCACCTGCTCGCATAAAGCGATACTTTCCAACATAAAAGCTTTGCCTTCTTCAAATTTACCCAATTTGAGTAAAGTTGTAACGATGAAGTTCAACCCTAAAGCGATGTAATGTGGGTCGCCAAGTTTGCGCCAGATGACGATGCCAGTCATCATTTGATCATACCCCTCAGAATAACGCCCCATAAGACTGGCGATGTAGCCCAAATTGTAGATGGCATAAGCTTCAAACCACTCTTCATGATCCTCCCGGGCAAGCGCCAGACCTTCCTCCAATACGGACTTTGCCCTGATATATTCACCAAACAAATGCAAGATGATGCCCAAAAAAATTAGCGCCTCAGCCAGAAGAGCCTTATCCCCAGTTGGGCGCAGGACAGTAATGCTTTCTTCATAGAGTCTCCGGGCCTTGTCGTTATCACCTTTTCGGAAGTAAAGCAGTGCCTGTTGGACATAGGTGAGCCCCAAAACCCTGTGCCATTCTTTCTCATGCCATCTGGCTTTCAGGATCCAGGAGAGTGGCTCAAATTGTTCGATCCCTTCACTATACAAGCCGGCAAGCTCAAAGTACCATCCATAGGCCCGTCCAGCCTGACCCAGTAGAGTAAATCTTTCGTGATTGATCGCCCACGCCCAGGCGGTGTGGATATTGTCAATCTCGTCTATCAGTTGGCGCATAGCTTCTTGTTGAGATGCGCATTTCAATGAATTTTCACGCTCCTGCACAAATGTCAGGTAGTATTCGCAGTGACGCCTGTAGGTTCCGAGGTTGTCAGGATAATCATGTAGATGCGACAAAGCACATTGGCGGATGACTTCGTGCAGATCATAGCATCCACTCTCTGTGCGGCGCACGAGCGATTTAGCGCTTAGAGACGCCAGCAGAGGCAGCGATGCGCCTGCAACCTGGAAAGCTGCATCACGGTCAAAGCCTCCATGAAAAACCGATAACTGGCAAAGAGCCATTCGTTCTTCATCGGTCAATAAATTCCATGAATGTTCAAAAGTGGCCCGGATTGAGCGGTGGCGTGTGGGTATACCCCGCATGGAGGTGGACAGAAAATCTATGTTGGTTTTGATCTCCTGAGCGATCTCCTGACAGGTCAGAATACCTACCCAGGCCGCTGCCAACTCTATAGCCAGCGGAACTCCTTCAACCAGTTGGCATATTTGAATAACTGCGGATAACTCATTGTCGGTTACCTGAAAATCAGCTCTTATCCGCTGAGCGCTGTTCACAAATAACACAAGCGCGTTGTAATCCTCAAATCGTTCCACAAAATGGGCTGGAGGTACGGAAAGCCCATGCAGCTCATACGTCCATTCCCCATGCAAATTCAGGCGCTCCCGGGAAGTCCCCAGAATGTGTACGTTTGGCAGCCGTTGCAGGATCTCTGCGATCAGCTCTACCAGTCCGGTTCTATCATCCTGGGCGAGGACTCGTACGAGCAGATGTTCCAGGTTGTCAAAGACAAAAAGCGCTTTCTGTTTAATATGGCTTGATATGTAATTGATGAGCTGGTCCTTCGGCTCGGTAGGGCCGAAAAAAACACAATCGATTACATCCGCGATGGCAGGGACAATTTTTTCAGGAGAATCTACTGAAGTAAGCGGAACATAAAAGACGCCTCCTGGAAATGCCATCAGATTGCAGGCGGCAAATTCAATCGCCAGGCGGGTCTTCCCAATGCCCCCGACACCAGTTAGCGTAAGCAGGCGGCATTGAGGATCATTGAAAAGTCTTCCCAGCGCGGCTAATTCTGAATCACGGCCAATGATAGGTATGACTTCGAAAGGGATCCGATTCGTAGCGGGAGACGCACCAGTTTCGAGCGATGCTGTGGGGTGTATTTGGCGAAGGGCAGATAAGTCAGAAAGTGGTGGAAGAGGTCCAGGGGAAGGCTTTCCCAGCCGTTCAAGGTTTAACTCGCCGCGGCTGACCCGTATAAATGTCTGCTGCTCCCCGTTTGGTATTTCCAGTGCTTTGGCCAACAGCCCCGCGAGCTGTTTAGAAGGTCTCCGCTCTCCTGACTCGATTTTTCGCAGCGTCCCTACTGAGCAGCCCACGCGTACTGCCAGCTCATTCTGGGTCATGTCGAGTGCGCTGCGACGACGTTTGAGCCATTCATTAAAAATGATGGGACGGTCTTTCTCTTCCATCTTGGATAAAAATTGTAGCACATTTTGGGGTAATGTTGGGGGCACTCGCTACCCCCACTGGCTCTTCATGTGGATGTTTAATACCGTTATCGTTTCAAACCACAAAAAAAGAGGAGTTCAACATGTTAGGAATTTATATGCTCGTTCTTCGTTTCATTCATGTGGTTGCCAGCGTAGGCTGGGCGGGAGGGGCGCTCATATACTTCGTTTTTGTCAGTCCCACCGCCAAAGCCCTGGCGCCAACCGGAATGCAGTTTGTCGAGTACATGGTCACCAAGCGCCGCTTCAGCATTTTTATGGCTATCTCAAGTACGCTGACCGTGTTGTCAGGTGCGCTGCTGATCTGGCAAGTTTCCGGCGGAGAATTGCTCAACTATGCACAAACAAGTCGCGGCCTGGGATTTACGCTCGGCTCAATTGCAGGGATTGTCGTTTATTTCGTCGGCATGTTTGGAGTGAAACCCCGCGCTGAAAGACTGGCGAAGATTAGCCATGAGATCAAGTTATCTGGAGGTCTACCCACTCCTTCTCAGGGTGCTGAACTGCACAAGCTGGATAAGGAAATGTCAGTTCTTGATCTGGCCGACTTCTTGCTCGTCGCGTTGTCCCTGTCTCTCATGGCATCAGCTCGCTACTGGGTATTCTAAAATCCTCAGGTAATTAGCGACCTGGAGATAGACCGTGAAAATCCTACCTGTCCTGCTTCATTTTCTTTCTTTGCTGGCTCTGATCGCTGGAGGCTGTGCCTTGCAGCCTCCAGCAAATTCGTTCGCTGGCTTTGACGTGGCATTCGCGCTCAAGACCAGAGCGAGTTTACCAATTTCTGGAAGTGTATGCCAGACCAAGATAGTACTCGTTTGGAAAGGATGTGTATTATGAAACTCAAAAACAGCGAACAAGCACCTACGCTTGGATATCGTTTCTTGACTGTGTGGTGGACGCCCGCTGCTGCCGACCGCGTCTGGGATGTTCTGGCCAACTACGCCGCCTGGCCGACCTGGTGGCGGGGCATTCAGAGCGTCGATGTGCTGCGTCGTGGCGATGAGAATGGCGTCGGAACAGTCCTGCGCCAGCGCTGGCGCAGCCGGGTGCCGTACACGCTGTCCTTCGATCTCGAAATGCTTCGCATCGAAAGTGGCAGGCTGCTGGATGGCCGTGCGAGCGGTGACCTGGTGGGCGCCTGCAGGTGGACGCTCGCCCCGGTCGATGGTGGAACGGAGCTGCGCTTTCATGTCGACGTCCGCACCGGCCGCTGGTGGATGAACCTCCCTGTACCGTTTGCGCCCCGGGTCGTGCAGGCGAGCTTTAAAACCATTATGGATTGGGGCCGCGATGGGCTGGAGCGCGCCCTTGGCATGCCTGTCGGTCAGCGCTCCACTGACGCTGGGAAGCGGGAGTTTTCTGAGCGTATGCTGGTCAGTTTTGAGGAGTAGCCACCGCACATCCTCTTGCTGCCCCACAGCTCGAGGCAGTTGAACTGGATGGCGGGCGAAATTCACCAACCACACCGCAGCCACCCGCTTCGATCTTGATCGTTCCGGGATGAGGAAAGATACAGGGACAGAATAATTCTATGACAACGAAAACTTCTCATTGGAAATTTACTCTCAAGGATGATGGAATGAGAACCAAAGAGTTTCTCAAACGACATTCGCTGATGATCGGTATCGTCTTGATGTACCTCTACACCTGGACGATTGACCTGTCGAATGCAGGCATCCTGCCGTTAAAGTTACCGTTCGTGGTCACGCTTACTGTTGGCTGGGGTTTCATCTTCGTCTCACTGTTCATGACGTGGCTGACTCTCGGCAAAGACTCAATGGTGGCTTTGTTCAAACGCTTCTTCATCTGGCGTGTGCAGTGGAAGTGGTATCTCGTCGCCCTTTTGCTGTTCCCGGTCCTGCAGTTCGCCTCCGTCGCGTTGACCTCCTGGCTGACAGATATCCCTGCGGATTACAGCAGCCCGATGATCCGCGATGTCGTGCCACTCTCTGCACCTTTGGGCGTACTGGTTGTCCCATGGATTGTCTTCGAAATTCTCACCAACGGCGAAGAGATGGGTTGGCGCGGATACGTTTTGCCGAGATTGCAAGCCAGATACAACGCGCTGGTCGCAAGTTTGATTGTGGGCGTGATCTGGAGCGTTTGGCATCTCCCTAAGTTTTTTGGGACAGGTTCGAGCAGCGGACATTCCTTCCTTTGGTTTACGCTTTTTCACCTGGCGGCTTCGATTCTGTACACCTGGCTGTACAACAACTCGCGCGGCAGTCTCCTGCTCGTAACCCTCTTTCACGCGGCCAGCAACACGGCAGGCATGTTCCTGCCCATCTCATTTGCGACTGCTGGCGGGATCATGTCAAACCTGGTGATTGTATTGTACGTGCTTGCTGCCATCGTCGTGACCGTCACCGCAGGCCCCGCGCGGCTCTCGCGCACAGAAGCTGTGCAGGTGCAAAATTGACCCTGAGAATATCACTCCTGGCGCGCCAGAGGCAGCCGTCGTGCCAGGCAAAAAGAAAGGCTGCCTCACAAGGAGTAATATCATGAATCCCCGATTTAAATTAATGTTTTTTGCAATCGTCCTTCTGTTTGTTCTGTCTCCGTTGACCGGGCTCAGTGCGGCGGCCCAGGAACCCGCGCCTGACCCCGCCCTCCCGCTCTCGCCTGTCGCCTTGAGCCGCGTTGGGGTGGTCGATGCGGTGTTCAACTTGACCGCGCCCTCTTCGGCGCTGGAGCACACCGTCTACCTGCCCTTGCTGCAGAAACTGCCGGGTGGCGGGCCGCCGGTTATACTGAGCTTCTACGCCAGCCCGGCCAGCATCGGCGCAGGCGAATCGAGCCAGTTGTCGTGGAGCGTGACCGGCGCTACCAGCCTGACCATCAACCCGGGTGTTGGCTCTGTGACGGGGTCCGGCATAACGGTCACGCCATCGACCACGACGCAGTACACGCTCGTCGCTGCGAACACCTACGGATCGACCAGTACCCAGACGACCGTCACGGTCGTCAGCGCTCCGCCGTCATCCGCCAGTTTCTTCATCGAGGCGCTCCCCTCCATCGACCGGCCGACCTCGCACCCGACGGTCATGGTGGATGCAGCGGGCGGTGTACATGTTGTCTTTACTCCAGAGAGCGTGACGCCGGAGCACCCCACGCGGTCCGTGTTGTACGCCTATTGCCCGGGCAGCTGCTCCAGCGCATCAGCCTTCACGATCGCCGAGCTGGGCGACAATGTGGAATACGCCAACCTGGCGCTCAGCCCGGCGGGCAAGCCGCGCGTCATGGCGCGCCTGCGGCCTCCTTCGGGCAGTGGCTTTGTCTACCAGTATTGGACCTGCGAAAGCAATTGCACCGATGCTGTGCAGTGGAACGCAGCCAATATTGGTTCTGCATATGTTCGCTCGACAGGTTGGGGCGAGCCGTTCAGTCGTTTCTTCGCCCTCGATCCTCAAGGCCGCCCGCGCTTTGTATATTTCGATGCCGGGGCAGATACCAACGACCCGCATTGGGGCGTGTTCTATGCCTTTTGTGACGCTAATTGCGACAATGCCGTAAACTGGCAGGAAGTGCGCCTGATCGAGGATGCCTATGCCAGCGAGTTTGCGCTTGCCTTCAGCCCGACAGGGCAGCCTCGATTTGCGTTTACAACTTACGACCCCGACGCGATCGCCCAAATTGTGGCTTATGTCGAGTGTCAGGCAGACTGCGCCAGCGCTGCCAGTTGGGGAGGCCTGTGGCTGGTGGATACGGTCTCGGCCAGTGTGACCGAGTTCGCGACCATGGCGCTGCGTACCGACAGCAGCGGCCGTCCGCGCCTGGCGCTGTATACCGGCACCGGTCTGGGGGGCTCGCTGGCCCCCAACACGCTTTACTATCTGTCGTGTGCGGCGGCTCCCTGCACGCAGGGCCAGTCCTGGCAGGCGCTCAACCTGGGCCTGCCCTCCACCCATGGTGAAGAGGGTGTGGATCTGGCGCTGGACGGGCAGAACCGTCCGCGCATCGCCTATCATGCGCCGATGGCAGCCGGGTTTGGGCTGCACTATGCCTGGTGCAGCACGGACTGCGAAACCTCCGCTCAGGGCTGGCAGTACCAGGAGATCGAGTCGAGCGAGGCGGTCAACCGGGAGTTGCCTATCCCGCCGTGGCCGGGCTGCTCCTTCCCGGAGTGCAACCCGCCCATCCCACCCTGCACGGTCTCATCCTGGGATACTGGCTTGAGGCCTTCGCTGGCGCTGGATCCTGCCGGACATCCGCGCATTGCCTTTGACGCCAACCACGAACAGGGTGGTGCCTGCGGCACGTTTACCGATGCGAAATTGACGCGCTTCGCCCTGTTCAACCAGCCTTGAAAATCGCAGCCATGCTTGAACTGGCACAGGCTGATCAATGACGATTTACGTAATTGGTGTTCTCCACCACTAAAGCATCGCAGGATACCATTTAAAAATGGACAGGTTCCCGATGAGAAAGCACAACACAGGATCACGAACCTATGATTGAGAATCAAGCGATGAAAATCCTGGACTACAACGCTGTTGATCCCTTACAGGTATTGCACCTCACCATGCTGGCTCTGGACTTTCCGCTCACGCCCGAACGCGCTGTGCACATCCGCCACACAGACCCTCGCCCGTTCCCCTGCTTTACGCTCAATGCAGTAGACGATGGCATGGTCTTGGGGCAGGTGGGAGTCTTTCGACTTCCGATGATCTCGACGGAAGGAAGGGAGGACGTGGGCGGAGTCTGGGCGGTTTCCACGCATCCGCTTCATGCGGGGCGCGGGGTTGCCTCTGCACTGCTGGAGGAGGCTCACAGCCAGATGCGCAGTGCAGGTCTTTCTTTCTCCACGCTTGGGACGAGTCGCTCTGGGGTGGCTTATCGGCTGTATCAAAAACATGGTTACGTGGATATGAACGTCTGGGGAAACGCGTTGGCGCGCTGGGAGACTGCACACCAGCCTACCCGCCTGCGCGCCGAGCCGGCTGGTGACAGGGGATATGATTTTATAGATCAGATATTTGCTACATTGGCTGGCGGCTACCTGGGCTTTGCCTGGCGGCACACCCCCTTTACTCGTTTACGGGACAGGGTAAAACTCGAGGAGATATATATCTTGTGGGAAAACAATCAACCGGTCGGTTATGCCCTGGCTTACGAAAATCAATCCATTTTGTGTGTGAGCAATTTGCTGTTGAGAAAGGGCATTAATCCTGCAGAGGCAGCAGCGGCCATAGCTTCTCAGCTGAAAACAGCCTTTGTTCAGGTAAAGGTTAGCCGCCCGGTTGAGATGGCAAGCTTACAACGTGCAGGATACCATGTCGCACATCCAACCTGGAGTAGCTTCATGATGAAACCCCTCGTTCCTGACGTAACTGCCGAAGATGCTCGGCGACACTTTGGCATTGGCACAGATCAGTTTTTAATTTCGTGGCTGGATGTAACTTAAGTATCATATCGTTCAATCTATAAAGAAATTTAGTGGACCGTTAAAGTGACAGATTTTGGAAAGCTCAGTACCGATTCTGCGTCAACCTGGCGATCTCGGGTGTGAAGTTGACGCGATGCAGTTTCCCAGAACGGCACGCATCGTGTCGGGTGATTTAACGACATCCACATCGTTCCAGGTAATGGTTCCCTCGGTTGGTTTGGTGATCGCTGCCAGCATCCGCATGAACGTGGATTTACCCGGGCTGGGAGCCTGCACACCAGCCCGGCGATCCCTGCTTGATCGGTATTCGCCTCTATCCCAGTACCATCCTCCTGACAGACCTCACCTAACTGGTCGCCAATCCCAGGATGACTGCCAGGACCATCACGAACATGAAGATTCCTTCCACGCCGTGCACAACGATCGCCATCCAGTTGCTGCGGAAACGCCTGGCGGGCCAGGTGATTGCCAGGCTGCCCACGATGAGGCTGGGGATCATCCAGGGTTTGTGCAGATGATATAGGCCGAAGAGGGCGGCGTTGGCCACCCAATCGAACTTCCCAAAAACACCGCCCATCTTGGGCAGCAGCACACCGCGGAAGAATAATTCTTCACCCAGGAAATAGTTCAAAGCAAAACTGGCCAGGACTATCCCCAGGAGCCACCATTGACCGGCAAACTGAGGGCCAGCAAGCTGGCTGACATCCGCAAAGACGGGCATTTTCAAAGCCGGGAACAGTCTGGTCATGGGCGCATCCAGGTAAGCGCCAAGCCCCATATTTACCACGGCAGAGAAGAGCAGTGCAGGCAGCAGCCACCAGTACAGCCTTCGCCTCGGCTGGCTGGTCATGGGATCGAGCGGGGTGTGCAGCCACAAACGCTGGCGGAGGACGCTCCAGCGCAGCGTGCCGAGTTCGCGGTACAGGATCACGAGCGATACAATGAACTGCCAGGCCATGCCCGCGATCATCAACAGCCAATACGTGATACCGGGATGTATCGGTATGTAAGGAATGACAGCCGGCGCGACGACCCACGCCAGCAGCGCCATGGGCAGGGTGACCAGCGCCCAGATTCCAAGAATCTGCCAGAGAGTGTACTGATTTTTCTCGTAAGTGATTGAAAGCTCTGGTTGTTTTATTAAGGTGATTGCATCTTGAGTTGACATGTGCGCTCTCCTTTATTGCCTCTGATTCATTGCGAGATCAGCGTACTGTGCTGGTCGTGGCAGTCTCCCGCGGAGTCAATTTGCGTGGCTTGCGCAGAGCGACCAGCCTTATCGGATCGGCTGGCGGGGCATATTAGATATCCCTGCCAGCGTTGCTGTGCTTCTTCATCAGTACCGCCAGCCCAGTAGATTCCATTGGTTCAGGAACCAGACAAAAGCGACTGCTGCGACCGTCACCAGAGTGTAATAGCTGCGGAAAACAATGCCCCAATAGCCCTCCTTCCAGGCTTTCACTGCGTACACCAGCGCGCCGACCGTCAGCGCCGCGGACAGGACGCCCAGCCCCAGTACAACCTTGTAAGCGAACGGGATCCCGAATAAAAGTTTCTCGCCCCATATGACGTTCCCGAGGATGAACAGCAGATTGAGAACGCTGATCCCAACCATGAGTTGAGATGCAGCGCGTGCGCGGCGAGGTGAAGTTTTTCGATCAGCGCCCGGTCTCCGGTCACGAAGGAAGCGAATCAACGCCACGGGCAGCATGGACAGGAACATTAGCAGGCTTGTTATCAGCAGGGGCATGTTAAATCCGAGCGTTTCGTACCACTGTACTTTTTCGAACGCCATCATTGGCGTAAAGTCGGTGAAGATGTAAGCAATCTGCCCTTGATCGTCCTCGCGGAAGGAAATGTGGAAGGGCGCATCCACCATGCGGAAGAACAGCCTTTCCTCTTCGATGATCCGCCAATCGCCGTACGGCGACTCGAGCAGCAGCGTGCCGTCGCCGGGATCCGTGACGTAAATAGTTGGACCCATGAGAGCAAAAAACTTTTCGAGAGTGGTGTAGGAACTCATTGTCCATTTGTACGTACCTGTGTACCACTCAGCGTGTTGCGCGAAATCTGCCGGGGATTGGATCGGTTCGACAGCAGACGCGGGATAGTAGTGGTCAAAGAATGCCCTCTGGAACCCGAAATGCTGCTGGTTTAGTTCTCCAGCGCCCAGGCTGTTGTAAGCCACAAATATACCTAGATTTTGGTTGGGCAGGAGCAGCAGCATGGATTCCATTGGCTCCCCACTGCCGCTGTGCCCGATCACTCGCTGACCATTGTCGCTGAATTCGAAAAACCCGTAAGCGTTGCCCAGCATGCGCGGGTCAGGCGCATACAAGGTGCTGTGCATTTGCAGCGCCGTGGCTTCTCCCAGAATACGCGCTTCGGGAATGGCAGAGTCACTGTAACGACCGTCTTGCAGGTGCGCGATCATGAAACGCGCCATGTCCGTTACTGTGGCGCGCATGATACCGGCCGGAAAGAGGTCCTCGGGGCCAAACAATTTTGGGAATATCTGATATGCGCCTTCATCGTACATGTAGCCCACGGATTCACGCGCCCGCAGTTCGGGCGGCGTGGGCCACTGGGCGGTTGTGCTTTCCATGCCTAGCGGGTCCAGGATGTGCTCCTGCACGTACTGGCTGTAAGACTTCCCCGAAACCCGCGCCACGATGTATCCCGCCAGCGCTGCGCCGTAGTTCGAATACGCCGCAGCTTCGCCGGGCGGACGTACCCGCGCAGGGATGTGGCTGATCAGCCATTCGCGCGCGGGCGCCATGTTCTCCTCCTCCAACACCACCATCTCGGCATGCAGGTCTTCGAACCCTGAGGTGTGGGTCATCAGATGCGTGAGGGTGATCGGCTGTGGATAGGTATCCGGGATGCGGAAATCAAGATATGTATTAACATCCACGTTCAAATCCAGCTTGCCCTGCTCCACCATTTGCATTACCGCTGTCCACGTGAAAAGTTTAGTGCCAGAGCCAATCTTGAAAAGCGTCTGTTCGGGGTCAACGAGAATGTTATTCTCGAGGTCGGCGTATCCGTAGCCTTTGGCAAAGAATAACTGGCCGTCTTTGACGACTGCGACAGCCGCCCCGGCGATGTGTTTCTCATCCATATCCCTGGTCATCAGGTCATCCAGGAAAGCCTCCATCTCAACGGGGTCGGTCGGGCCTTGTATTGGTGCGCTGCGTGCATCCCTGTCCCGCGCGACCTGGTTTTCCTGGGCTATGGCCGGTCCGACACTCGATAACAAAATCAGCAGAGTCATCATGATCGTCATAGGTAAAGCCAGGTGTTTGGTGCTAATTCGCAGGTTTTTCATTCTCTTTTTCCTCATCCGATAAACATAGGCTTTCGATGAGCGGCATTGGCACTCCGACAGAGCACCTCGACGCTCAGGATGCCCCGCCACCGGCTTGGCTAGGTGGCGTATTTGGCCAGAACCTCCCACGCCCAGCTGGTCGCAGCAGCCGTCCACCAGATGATTGAAGCGATATCCGGCCGCGACCGCCTTCTCTTTACTTTTGAGTTTCATAATACACATCCTTTCGATCTGAACTCTATGTCGGTCTGGCACATTCATCAGCATGGTGATGTTTGGCATCACGATATCAACTCAATCATTAAACAACGCGATCAACGCGGTTGGGTGTTACCGGGTGACCCTCCCACTACCCCAAAATATGCTACAATATTTACCTGTAAAGCCGAATTCATCTTACCGGTAACCCAAATAGAAACTTATTCCCGCCCTGATATCGACCAGCTGAAGTTCAGCAGGATGGAAAACTTGGGAATTCCGTTTTCATTTGGCGAGTGGCTCAAGTCACGCCGCAAGTCGCTTGACCTGACCCAGGAAGAACTTGCGCAGCGCAGCGCTTGTTCCGTTTTTGCCTTGCGAAAAATCGAATCCGGGGAACGCAGACCTTCCAGACAGCTCGCTGGCCTGTTGGCCGCTGCGCTCGAAATCCCTCCCGATGATCAAAAGACTTTCATTCAACTGGCGCGCAGCGAACTCAAATTGGAACGTCTACACTTGCCTTCCGCTGGTTTGCCAGACGCGTCCATTCGAGGTCAGAAGCCTGTTTCTCCCCGTTTGCCGCTGCCCGCCACCTCTTTGATCGGCCGCGAGGCAGAACTGGCCGCGCTCGAGAGCCTGTCTAAGAACGCTCAATGTCGCTTGCTTACGCTGACCGGTTTGGGCGGCATCGGTAAAACACGATTGGCGGTCGAGTTCGCTTCCAGGCAGCGCTCAATGTTTCCGGGCGGCATCTATTTTGTTTCGTTGGCCTCCCTGAATTCGCTGAACCACGTCGTCACGGCTATCGCAGAAGTATTTGGATTGACATTTTCCGGTCCAGCCAACCCGAAAGAACAGTTGCTGAACTATCTAGCAAATCGAGTAACACAACCCACCCTCCTGGTTTTTGACAATCTCGAACACTTGCTTGCCCCATCTCCTGAGGAGAACGGCGGGGCAGAAGCAGTCGATTTGGTGATGGAGATTCTGCAGTGCCTGCCCAATGTGAAGATCCTGGCGACTTCCCGTGAGCGATTGAACCTGCATGGCGAGTGGATGTTTGAACTGCACGGCTTGCCCGTGCCTCCAGAATATTTTACAGGTCGGCTGGAGGATTATGGTGCAGTCGCTTTGTTCGCGCTTGGAGCCCGGCGGGTTAAGGCAGATTTCGAAATCGTTCAGGAGAACCAGCCAGCCTTAATTCAAATCTGCCGGTTGTTAGAGGGAATCCCCCTGGCGATTGAACTGGCTGCAGCCTGGGTGAGTCTGCTTTCCTGCCAGGAGATTGCCCTTGAAATCGAAGCCAACCTGGACTTCTTGACTACTTCGATGCGGGATGTCCCCGAGCGCCATCGTTCCATCCGGGCAACAATCAACCATTCTTGGAAGTTGTTACCCGCTGAAGAAGCCCTCATTCTGAGCCGGTTGTCTGTCTTCCACGGGGGATTTTCTCGCCGTGCAGCGGAACGAGTTGCCGGAGCGTCCATCTCCTCCCTGGCCTCTTTGCATTCCAGGTCGCTGCTGCACAGGACGGAGAGTGGGCGGTATGACCTGCACGAGCTGTTGCGGAAATATGCTTTGATGAAACTTGAGGAATCACCGGAAGAATTGGAAAATACTAAAAATATCCATAGTATTTACTACCTGGATGAATTTGGAGATCGGGAATCTGACCTCAGAAACGTGGGGCAGCTCACGGCTATGTCTGAGATCAGTGCAGAGATGGAGAATATTCGAGCGGCATGGCAGTATGCAGTTATTCATGGCCAGGTCACCAGGCTTCGAAAGCCAATCATGAGTTTTTGGTTTTACGATATACGGGGTTGGTTTCAGGAGGCTTATGATCTTTTTCGTTGGACAGTAGAGAAACTGGAATCAATAAATGAGCCGTATACGACGGCAGATCCGGAAACAATCACTACTCGCGAACACATCCGGGCCAACCTTGCCTGGTTTTGTATCAGACTTGGAAAGTTTGAAGAATCCCGTAAATTGCTGCACCAGAGCTTGACTTTTCTTCGTTCATTTGGCGCATGCTCGGAGTTGTTGAATGCTCTCCATCATATGGGAGCTTTGGAACGGTTGGCTGGCAATTTCGTTCTTTCACAAGAGCTTTTCTTAGAAATGCTTGACCTTGCAGATGGGATGGGGGCCCGATGGCACACAGCTCTTGCCCAGGGTAACATCGGAGTGGCAAAACTCGCTCTTGGAGAATACCAGGAAGCTCGTACCTGGCTTCAAACTGCTAACATGACCTTTCGGGAAGTCGGAGATAGACGTATTCTAGCTGTCAGCCTCCAGTTTTTCGGAGAGGTCTTGCGGAATCTGGGGGATAATGCGGATGCGCAGGCTTGTCTGTACGAAAGCCTGGAGATCAGTAAGATTTTTGGCGACCGTTGGATAAGTGGTCTATCACTTAATCAATTAGGCCTGGTTTTCAAGGCCAGAGGCGAGTATGAAGAGGCGGCTCGCCTGTTTCGCGAATCATTGGCGCACCTTCGGGAAATTAAAGAATTCTGGGGCATGTTGCAGGCGCTCAATAATCTTGGGGGTGTCTATGTTGCCCTGGGTGCTTATCCCGAAGCCAGGTCTGCTTTTTGTGAGTCGCTGTCTATCGCAGGAAATGAGCAGATCCTGCCTGAGGCGTTGGATGCTTTAATTGGGATAGCCTGTATTCTCATGCAGGAAGGGGATTTTAAAGGAGCCTTGGCATTGGTTTTGTTTGCCATAAACCATCCCATCTTCCGGGTTGAATCGGCAGCTCATGCTGAACGGATCCATACCGAATCGATAGCCCTTCTGGCTCAACAGCAGGTCGAGGATGTTCATGCATGGAAAAACGGGATAGCTCTGCAAGAAGTCATCACCGAGGTCGTACACACTGGGCGAATCCAAATCTGATTGTATTCATCTGTCAATAGTCGCCCGCATGCTTACCACCCGGTGAAGCCTGTGGTGGGTGGTTAAGCGAACCGGACCGAAATGGATCCGGGGAGGGTATCGGCGCCTCCTTTGGGTGAAAGCCCGACCGGATAATGAGGATACTGCACTTTAAAAGTGAGATCGCCCAGCTCGAAAGGAGCGATCTCGGGCGTATTCGTATCCTAGTAAGCTGTCAATATGGGGGCTTCCAGGATGGTCTTGAGATCTGCCATAAAGCGAGCTGCGACAGCACCATCTACAATGCGGTGGTCTGCAGACAAGGTCATGCGCATAACCGGATACGATTTTATGATTCCATCATCATCTGGGATCGCTTCGAATTGTGTGGCTCCAACAGCTAAAATTGCGGCTTCCGGCGCGTTAATGATGGCGTCAAATTGTTCGATGCCAAAAGGACCGAGATTCGAGATCGTAAACGTGCCACCTTTGACTTCCGCGTTTGTGAGTTTCCCGGCTCGAGCGCGTGTCGATAAATCGTTTACTTCCTCTGCAATTTCGGCAAACCCCTTCTTGTCAGCGTTCTTCACCACTGGAACGATCAGGCCATTTTCCAATGCGACAGCAACACCGATATTGATGTCTCGATGCAAGAGGATGTCATTTTCTTTAAGTGAGCTATTTAAATATGGATGCCGGGCAAGAGTAGCAGCTACAAGTTTCACTAACATCGCGGTTGCAGATATTTTTTGCTCATCGAACCTTGTTGCACGCTCATTCAATTTGATGCGGGCGGCTGCAAATTCGGTCATGATCACACGGGAGGTAAATTTAATATGTGGAATATTTTGGTAATTGGCCGTCATCCGTTCGGCTATTGTCCGGCGAATACCAATCAACGGGATCACTTCAGGTCCAATCGATTGTGGTTCAACCGGCAGTTCCGTACGATCCTGCCTCTCAAGAAAGGTTAACACGTCAGTCGCTTGAATACGCCCTTTGGGTCCACTCCCCTCTACTCTTGTAAGATCCACTTGATTCTCCCTGCCAGTCCGCCGTGCAGCAGGTGATGCATATACTTTACGATCTGTTTTTTCCGAATATTCGCCTTGTAACTTCGCTACCACATCGGCTTTGGTAATTTTTGCGCCTATTCCTGATGGAACGACCGTTTTCAAATCAATGCCATGGGCAGCAGCCACGTTCTTAGCCAGCGGAGTTGCAGGTTGCCTGAAGGTTTTTTCCTCTTTTAAAACGGGGGTTTCTTGATCCAGATTCGAAGCGGAAGTTTGCCTCCCCGGCAAATCCTCGCCTTCTGAAAGAAGGTAAGCAATTACTGTTCCAATAGGTATCACGTCACCTGGTTGGGCAGCAATACCCTCCAAAATACCTGTACCCGGCGATTCCACATCCACAGCGACCTTATCTGTTTCGATCACCAGGATAATTTCCCCGGCTGTTACATGCTCACCATTTTTTTTGCGCCACTCAACAACGGTTCCAGTTTCCTGGTCCATGTCTACTTTGGGCATAATGACTTCTTTTGCCATATTACACCTTTAATCCTACGAGTTCGCGTACTTTCTCGACAATATTTTCAACTTGCGGAACTGCGTGGTATTCCAGTTCGCGATTGTAAGGAATGGGCACTTCTCTTCCTGCGAGACGGATAATTGGCGCCTCCAGGTAGCCAAATGCTTCACTTTCAGCGATCACAGCGGCCAGCTCACCACCAAAGCCACCGGTTTTAACTGCCTCATGAACGATGAGTACTTTGCCGGTTTTTTTGACAGATTGCACAATCGTTTCAGTATCCAATGGGCGCAGGGTTCTTGGATCAACAACTTCGACATCAATGCCATCCTTGGCTAATTGTTCTGCGGCTTCCAACGACCGTTGTACCATGATCGAAGTTGCTACAATTGTAAGATCACGGCCCTCCCGTTTGACATCCGCTTTTCCAAGTGGAATAGTGTATGGCTCCTCTGGCACTGCACCTTTAGTCTTGTAAAGCAGCTTATGCTCGATGAAGATCACAGGATTATCATCTCGAATGGATTCGATTAACAAACCTTTAACATCGTAGGGCGTTGTAGGCATTACAACCTTAAGACCAGGAACATGCACAAACCAGTTCTCAAAGCTTTGGGAGTGATGTTCAGCCGCACCCGTCCCGGATCCCGCGGGGGTTCGCAAAACCATAGGAACTGTTGCCCTCCCGCCAAACATAAATCGCAATTTAGCGGCCTGATTGACCAATTGTTCAGATGCCAGGGTTGTGAAATCCATGAACATGATCTCGGCAATGGGGCGCATACCAATTAAGGCTGCACCGGTTGCTGCTCCGGCAATTCCAAGCTCAGTAATGGGGGTATCCAATATGCGTTCTGGTCCAAATTTTTCCAGCATCCCAAATGAAACCTGGAAAGCGCCTCCATATTTACCAACATCCTCCCCGATCAGGAAAACGCGTTTGTCCCGTTCCATCTCTTGGGTCATGGCTTCACGAACCGCTTCAAGGTAGGTAATTTCTCTCACCATGGCGCGTATACCCCCTCTTCTAGTGTCGTTACGTCCGGATCCGGACTTGACTCTGCGAATAGGCGTGCATTTTCGATGTCCTCTATCGCTTGCGCTTTGACATTTTCAACATCATGTTCAGTAAGTAATTTCTTATTCATGGTGTAGTCAATAAACCTTTCAATTGGATCTTTCGATTTCCATTCATCAATCTCTTCTTGAGTACGGTAGCGGTTGCGATCGCTTTTTGAATGTCCCCGCCAGCGATAAGTATCACAGACGACCAACGAAGGCCCTTTGCCACTCCGGGTATACTTGACTGCCTCACTTACAGCTTCTAGTACAGCTAATAAGTCATTACCATCTACTGCTTTTCCCGGCATACCATAACAGGCAGCAAAGGAAGCCAATCTCTGGCTGTTGGTCCATTTATTGACGGGGAAGGACATCGCGTATTGATTGTTCTCACAGACATAGACTACCGGCACCTGAAATATGGTAGAAAGCTCCATCGATTCATGAAAAGCGCCTGTTGATGCAGCACCGTCACCGAAAAAGGAGATCAAGACCTTTCCCTCGTTCTGCATCTTCAAGCCAATCCCAACCCCGACTGCCATTGGAATTCCACCACCGACGACTCCATTTGCCCCTAGGTTACCGTGAGCAACATCCGCGATATGCATGGACCCGCCTCTACCTCGGCAGTAACCATTCGCTTTTCCGTAGAACTCGGCCATCATGAGATTGAGATCTGCACCCTTGGCGATACAATGCCCGTGCCCACGATGCGTGCTCAAAATGTAATCGTCAGGCTCCAATGCAGCTAAAGACCCGACAGCAGAGGCTTCCTGCCCGATTGACAGGTGCATCGTGCCGTGGATCTTACCCGCCATATAGCTTTTTTCAGCTTGTTCTTCAAACGCTCTTATCTGACACATTTGGAGCAAATAATATAATGCTCTTTCTTTCGTTATTTTCATCATTGATAAACCTCCATCTAAAGCATATCCAGATTGATTCCGAGAACTTTCACCAATCAAAATCGGACACTTATGCGTTCTGTAGTCTTTATCGTTCAGCCATACGATCCCAATCAGAATCATTGTTGTCTGAAATCTACACAATTTTGACTACGGTTTTTCCAATAGAATGACCACTTTCAACGATCTGATGAGCCAGGTCGATTTCATCCAATGAGAAGACATTATTGACAACTATGCTAATACGCCCTGCATCGATCAAGCGGGCTGCATCCTCCAACATGCCGGTTTGTCGCACCCGGGCTTCCCGTATTTTGAAATGCATAGGAGTCAACATGAGCTCATAGCTCAGGCTGAGATTTCGCAATTTGGCAACCTGTGCATCGTCTTTGCTGAAGTTGATCTCGGCCAGTGTGACCACATGGCCGTAGATCCTGGCGGCTGAAAATGACTCAGCAAAAACCTGCCCGCCAACAACATCAAAAACAATATCTACCCCTCTACCACCCGTCAGTTCCAGGACCTTCTCAACGAAGTTTTCTTCTTTGTAATTGATACAGTGATCAGCTCCGATAGATCGTGCAAACTCCGCTTTTTCGAGGCTGCTGATCGTCGTAAAGACGGTTGCACCGGCGTGTTTGGCGATCTGGATGGCGATATAACCCACCCCACCCGCACCTGCATGAATCAAGATTGTGTCGCCGGGTTTTAAGGCACACCGATCAAAGAGCGCTTCCCAGGCCGTGAGCCACACCAGAGGTACCGATGCGGCCTCCTCCATTGACAGGCTGACCGGCTTGGCAGCCAGAAAATCTTGATGGACGACTGTTTGTTCAGCATAATTACCTTGATCATCACCCCCCATACCTCCATTAAAGAAAAAGACTTCGTCGCCAACTTTGAATTTGGTTACACCTTCACCAATCTCCTTCACAACGCCAGCCCCGTCACATCCTAAAATGAGAGGTAAGCGATCGGGGTAAAAGCCGCCTGCCTTACGCAGTTTGTAATCAACAGGATTTAAACCCGCGGCATGCAGCTGTACCAAAACCTCATGAGGGTCATTGATGACCGGATCAGGCACCTCCAAGAGTTTCAACATATCGGCGTCGCCAGCGCCTGTCAACACAACTGCTTTCATTAACCTATCTCCTGCTGATTTGTTATTAACTGCTTATCGCTGCTTGGACCATCATATTTATGAATAATGACCAAACTCTTGCAGTGTATGTACCATGGCAGCATAGTTCTCAGGTTTAACAGATGAATGGATAGAATTGCTTGACGAGAGAATAAAACCGCCACCAGGCATTCCCTTTCTCAACGCATCTTTGGTTGCTTCAATGACCTCATCGGTTGTTCCATACGTCATCAGGGATGCGCAATCAACATTTCCCTTCAACGCCACGCGCTGTCCATACTTCGCTTTGACTTCACCCAGATCCATGCCACCCAGTGGATCAATTGGATCGAGGCAGTCAATCCCCGAATCGATAATCATATCTAAGATGGGCCAGAGATTGCCGTCTGTGTGCTTGATGACATACAAGCCGAGCTCCTTAAAGCCTTGAACGACACGCTTGAGACCGGGATAGAAGAACTCCCGAAAATGTTTGGGTGACATGAGTGTTGTCTTGTTATAGGCGTAGTCATCACCCGTATAGACTATTTTCACCCCGCGCGCCGCGACTTCTTTCGCGAGTTCGAGATTGATTGTCACCGACATCTCAACTAAACCCTCCACCAATTCGGGTTCAGTGATAATCGCCATCAGCAAATTTTGCATTCCCATGAGATAGCGTGGAATTGAAAAAACATCATTTAAGTGACATATAACAGCTTTACAGCCTTTATACTCCTGCACTGCAGCCTCCACGGCGGCAAACCTGCCGGGAGCATGTGGATCAGGCGGCTTGAAGCACTCAAAGTCGGATAAGGTCTGGATAGGTGCTTCAACTTCTATACCATGCTCTTCATCTGTCTCTTGGGTGACGAAGCCCCACTCACTGCGCCAGCGGTTGGCACTGACCCTCTCCTTTTTGAAGATCGGATCAACGATGACAGCATCCTGCCCAATCTTCACAGCAAACTCGTTGTGGCTTTTACACCCCGGTAAAAGGGCATCGCGCACGCGGCGATCTACCAGCCACTCGAAATGAGGCACGCGGTCCGGTTCTTGCCGCTGCAGCACACAATACACTCGTTCTTCAGAATTCATCTTCATTCCAGATTGGCATGGCGCAGGTGCATTTGAGCCGCGCTGACCCCAGTCCGCAGCATTAATGAAAGGATGAGGATGTCACACAATATCAGGAGAGACTGTTCGAACAACGTCCCCATAGGCTGGATCGACGTTAAATCCTGTCTTGCGTTGGCCTCCTGGCGCGATGGCGCCGGTATAAGGACGCAGTGCTCAGCCAGATTGGCGATGGGTGAGACAGGGTTTGTGGTAAACAGCAGGATATTTGCACCCTGACTTCGAGCTTTCTGAGCTATGGCGAGCTGCGTGGGGGTCTGTCCCGAGCCCGAGCCGATGACTAAAAGCTCCCCGGCATGAATACTGGGCGTAGTGGACTCACCCACCACGTGGACGATTTTTCCCAGGTGCATCAGGCGTGCGCCCAGGGCTCGCATGATCAATCCGCTTCTTCCGGAACCAGAAACGAATATATGGGAGGCGTCGTCTATCAGCGCTTCCGCCTGGGCAATGCTTTCTCCCACTACCAGGTGCAGGCAGGTCGTTATTTCGGCCAGGACTTTTTCGATCAAATTATCCATACCAGGTGTACTCATATCTCAATCGGCGGTTTATTCGAGCCTGTTCAATGCTTCCCATGGTTCGCGCATCACCTCGACCAGCCGCGTATATTCAGCGTAGCGCCTCAAGTAGTGAGGGGTACTCTCCGGGTTTGGTTCGTGCACCCGCATCACCGTCACCGCCTCCTGAACCGCTTCGAGATAGTTCTTATAAACACCAGCTCCGATCCCGGCAGCCATGGCGGCGCCACGCGCGCCTAACTCCTTCCCGTCAGAGACTTCCATCGGCACCTGGATCGTATCAGCGAACATCTGCGACCAGACCTTGCTGCGCGAGCCGCCACCTGCCAGCCGGATGCTGTTAATCATCGCGCCGGCTTTTCTCAGCTTCTCAAAATGACTTAGATGACCGAAAACAACCCCTTCATAAAGGGCGCGTAGCAAATGCGCACGTGTGTGCCACCCGGCCAAACCGTAGAATCCAGCGCGAGCGGTGGGCTGCACGTTTGAGCCGTACAGGAAAGGATGGAAGATGACATTCGAGCTTCCAGGCGGCAGGCTCGCAACCTCTTCACTGCAAATCTCATAGACCGAGATTCCTCGCTGCATGGCTTCTAACTTCTCTTCGCCGCAGAACTGGTTTACGAACCACTCCAGGTTTGTCGCCGATGTGGCGCTGCCTTCGATGGTGAGGAACAAGTCCGCATCAGCAAAGATCGTCGTCATAAATATGGTGGGGTCCACAATGGGTTCTTCCGTGATCACTTCGTTGATGCTCCAGCTGCCCATCACCATGCAGGCCTGGTTGGCGCTAACTGCGCCCGACCCGATTGCGCTCGCGTCCACATCGAACAGCCCTCCCACCACAGGAGTTCCCACGCCCAGACCCGTCTCCTCAGCTGCGGCAGGGGTGACCCTGCCCACGATTTCACTGCTGTATACGAGAGGCGGCAGGGCATCGTAGACCTCTGGCAGGTTATACAATGCCATTAACTCACGCGAGTAGGTTTTTTTGCGCACATCCATCAGGTTAGCGCCGCTCATATCCGTGTAGTCGCCCGTAATCTCACCGGTCAGGCGGTACTTGATATAGTCCTTAACCATCAGCACGGCCCCGATCCGATCATAGTTGTGCGGTTCGTTTACCTTTAACCAGACGAGCAGCGCATTCGGTTGGGCGGGCCAGAAAGTCTGGAGTGTGATTGGGAATACTTGTTCATGCAGGTGATTCTGGTTCCATCCTGCTACCACGTCTGAGGCGCGTGAGTCCATGGATTGGATGCCGTTCCGCAACGGGCGGCCTTGCTTATCCAGCAGGTAGACGCCGTTCCCATGCCCGGAATTGCCGATCCCAGCAATATCCCCTGGCTTAACGCCCGACTTGGCTAACACTTCTCGAATCGCCATGGCTGTGCTTTGCCACAACATTTCCATATCCCGTTCGGTCCAACCGGGATGTGGGAACGCGGTATCGGCTGCACAGTTTGCAACGGCAATCTCCTTGCCGTGAAAATCAAAGAGAGCAGCCTTCGAGAATGTATTTCCGTTATCGATGCCTAATAGATATTTGCTCATGGCTTCATCCTTGGATTATCAACCAAATGCCGGCTCGATCAGACCTTTTGTATCCGTCTTAATGCGGAACAGATCACCTGCGCAGGGTTGTCTTATCCGCTCCTCTTCGTTAAAACCCCACCAGGCAGTGGTGACGAAAAGTTCGTCCAGGTCTTTGCCCCCAAATGCGAAGGAGATGACGTGTTCTACAGGGAAGCGAATTTGCCGGGCGATCTTTCCATTAGGGTTGTATTGGGTTAGTTTCCACCCTGCCCAGTGTCCACTCCAGACAAAACCCTTCGCATCCACAATGAGTCCATCGGGCATGCCCTCATCTTCGGGAACGTGCGCAAAGAGGCGGCGATTGCTGACCGTGCCCTCAGCCGGATCATAGTCAAGAACGATAATTTGGTGCTGACGCATGTCGGTCACATACACGCTCCTGCCATCTGGACTGACACCGATGCCGTTCGCTGTGGCATAGCCAGTATCAATCTTTTCGAGCGAGCCATCCGGATCCAGGCGAAATAATGACCCATCCGGAGCGAAAACGTCTTGCATATTGACTGTTCCCACCAGCAGACGCCCCTGCCTGTCCACAGCCCCATCGTTGTAGCATAGATACGGTCTATCCGGTTCAGGTGGCCCGACTAGTTTGTTGATCTCATTGTGTTGCTGGTCCCATTCATACAATCCATTTTGGGCAATCAGGATCCAGCCACCTGAAGCTCGGCGCGCCAGAGCTGTCACAGGTAGATCGATTGGAAACGTCTCGTACTTACCGGTTGCCGGCTCATATTTGTAAATGGGTCCGCTGCCCCACTCGACCCAATACATAGCGTTTTCATCAGGAGACCAGATGGGGGTCTCTCCCAGTTTATTCTGCGCTGGCAATAGATGTTCGGGCTCGTACATCGCAAGGCTCCTTCGACTCAATCCCTGAATCGTTCGTAAAGTTGATGGCTGATGGGTGCGAGGACGGGATAAAGCTGTTTATAGATCTGAAACCACTCACTATATCTTGAGGTCAGATGTAGATCTGGCGTGTACGTTTTCCCTGGTTTGTACACTCGCTCAAAAGCGTCTTGTTCATCTCTGTAAAGACCAACCCCAATTCCGGCTAGAATGGCAGCGCCCAGCGTGGTAGCTTCTTCTATATCGGGCACATCAATGGGTAGTCCGAGAATATCAGCCTTGTTCTGCATCCAGAATTGATTGCGCGTCGCGCCTCCCACCGCTACTAGCCGTTCAGGGTTGATCCCCAACCCGGACTTAAGTGCCATTACAATGTCGAGAACCTGGTAGTCCAGACCTTCAATGATCGCTCGCAGCATTTCCCCGCTTTGGACAAAATTACTCAGTCCTACAAAGGCGCCGAGCGAGCGGGCATCCACAACCGGACAGCCGGCGGCAGACATATGCGGCAAGAACATGACACCTCGTGCGCCAGCTGGAGAGGCAGAAGCCTCAGCCATTAAATAATCCCAATCCACCCCACCGCATCGTTCCGCCTGGTTTTGGGCTTTAAAACCATATGCTTTTCGATACCATTCGAGCATGTCCGCGGCTACTGCTCCACCCCAAACAGCAAAGGTATTGCGGGCTACATGGGTCTCAACCGTTACACCCAATTTTTGTACTTCTGGTGATAGGATCGGTTGAGGTATCGCAGCTAAAATGATCTCCCAGGTGCCGGTTACATCTAAGACCACGCCGGGTTTAAAGGCTCCTACGGGCAGCGCTCCACACAAATAGTCATGCCCTCCTAACACAACCGGCGTACCAATCGGCAGTCCTGTTGCTTCGGCTGCGCTTGCCGTCACATTACCAAGCACCTCACCACTTGGACGAATATCACACAACAACCGCCGTTCAATGCCAGTCAGATTCAGGATTTCTTCTGACCAGTCAAGTTTGGATTGATCGAATAAGAGCGTACAGGATGCCATCGTATAGTCTGTTGCCTGGCGTCCGCACAGCATAAAATTCAAAAAATCTTCGATCAGCAGCCACTTGTCCGTGCGGGTTAGAATTTCAGGCTCATGCTCAGCCATCCATAAAAGACGTAGCGCTGTGCTGAAACGCCATAATGTGTTACCACCCACGCGAAAACTCTGCTCTGCGCCGATATTCTTCTCCCACCAATGGAGCTGCGCCTCCGTGCGCGGGTCATGCCAGCTGATAAATGGATAAAGCCATTTCCCCAGCTCGTCGATAGGAACGCCGTCCATTCCCATGCCAGTCACTGCAACAGCCTTGATGTTGTGAGGGTCGCCTAGTTGGGCAATGGCTTCCTTGGTTGCGGCCGCTGCGCCGCCCCAAATTTGCTCCGGCTGCCACACTGTCCATTCAGGGTGATTGGGATATGGGTTGTATCGCTCGGTTGGTCGCGTGCCAGACGCGACCACATTGCCCTCAAGATCATAAATCACGCATTTTAGGGAGGTCGATCCAAGGTCAATTCCTGCCAAGTAGTCCATATAATTAGCCTATGGACCCTGCATGTAGAGTCGTTACGAGAGTCGCTTCCCAGGCATCCAATAAATGCGCAATATCGTCAAATATCAGATCTGTATCCACGGCTTCGGCTTCCATACGATCCGATGAGCCGGATAAAACACAGATCGTTTTCAAGCCAGCTCTTTTTCCACCCAGGATATCTGTATCAACACGGTCGCCAATGACGGCAGTCGTTTCGGGATTGGCCTTCATCTGTTCCATTGCCAATTGGTAGATAATGGGTTCTGGCTTACCGATCGCTGTTGATTTGACCCCTGAGGCAGCCTCAAGTGCACGGATGATCGAGCCCGTCCCTGGTAACAGCCCTCGCTCGGACGGCTGGGTTGGGTCGAGATTGGTAGCAATAAATCGGGCTCCACTGCGAATCAAGAGTGTAGCTTGTGATAATTTTTCATAGGTCAAATTGCGATCCATGCTGGCGACAACTAATTCGACCGACTCGTCTGCCAGAACAAAGCCTTCATCTGATATCTCTTTCTTGAGCGCTGGCGAGCCAAAGACATGCACGCGTGTTCCCTGGGGATACTCGCGAGCCAGGAATCGAGCTGTAGCCTGACCGGAGACCAGGATTTCGTCTGGATCTACCGTTACGCCCATCCCGGCCAGCTTGTCAACATATTCTTGGGCAGTGCGGGTTGAGTTGTTCGTCGCCAGGACAAATTGAATGGAATGCTGGCGTAAGAAGTGGAAGAAATCGACCAGACGAGGCATGGGCTGGTCACCCAGGTAAAGGACGCCATCCATATCAATGATGAGATTGGTGATTTTTGTTAGTTCAAGCATATGGTTAACAGCTCACTGTGGTTCGGTGATTTAAAAAATACTTTATCGCCCTTGCGCTCAGATTTTTTGGCCGTATTTATTCCCGTAAAAATCCACCATCTGCTCGATCTGGTCAGCAGATAGTATGATAGGCTGTCCACGCAGCATTGCCAGGTGCGTGATTTTTGCGATCTCCTCGACTTCGACCGCCATCTTCGTTGCCTCTTGAGGAGATGAGCCAATCGTGAAGACGCCGTGATTCTGCATGACGATCGCTAGCGATCGACCGATTTTGTCGATGATCTCCTGACCAATTTTCTCCCCGCCGATCGGTGCATATCCACCGATGGGAATCTCGCCCCCCAGCATTGCACAGGCTGTCAAACAGGCTGGGATAGGTTGCCCCAAAGCGGCAAAAGAGCTTGCATAGGGCGAGTGGGTATGTACAATTCCGAAAACATCGGGGCGATGTTGGTAGACATACAGATGAGCATCCGTATCCACAGATGGTTTGAGATTCCCCTCAAGAACTTGCCCACTCAAATCAACAACCACCATATGTTCAGGCTTCATCTCCTCGTAGCTATAACCGCTTGGCTTTATAACAACCAATCCTGTTTCTCTATCACGCCCACTCACGTTGCCGCTCGTCATTCTGACGAGATCATTCTTAGGCAATTCGAGATTACATTTCCACACGATCTCGCGCAGCTGCTCTAATAACATGGTGTTTCTCCTAAATAAATTAAGTTTTCTTTTGAAAGTTTTTGGCAAAAATGTCTAAAACGCCCTGGGCGGCAGCCTCATCGGTAATCAGCACATGCAGATAGCCGCCGCGCAGCGCTCCGTAGATAGGTAAGGCTTTCTCAGCCGAAGCTGCGATGCCAATTCTGAAGGGGATTTTTCGGATCTCATCCAGGTTTAGGCCGATCACTCGATCGGCGAATGCCTTGGCGCAGGGCTGGCCATCAATGTTATAAACATAGGCTCCGATTTCACCTACGCCTCCACAGCCATTTACAATTTCTTTCATATCCTCATGGGAAAGGGCAGTAAACTCGACAAAGCGTGAGGTTTCTGGAGCCACTGTTCCTATCCCTAATAGCGCTGTATTTGCTCTACGGCCAATGTCAAGGATTTTTTTGACAGGCTCGATTGAACGCACTAACTCACCCTGTTCAGGAGTCTCCACATAAGCTGGTGCGTGGAGTTTGTACGACTTCCCTCCCAGCCGGTCCCCCATGATCGTTGCCAAATAGTTCATGTCGGATTCCATATCCCCCTGGATAGAACCGAGTATTGGCACAATTTCAACCTGGTATTGGCGTGGAGCCTCGAGCGACTGGACCACCGCTCGGATGGTCGTGCCGGGTGTGATGGCAATAATATCGCCATCTCGGATCTGTTCCAATATAAATTTTGCTGCAGCACTGCCGATGGTATTCAACACCGAACCGTTTGGGGTTCCCTCGCTTGGAATGACAATAGCTTCCTGTAATCCAAATACGCCTTTAAGACGATTTTCAAGTTCAAACAGGTGTTGAACCGGAGTGCGGATGACGAATTCGATATAACCCAGCTCGCGTGCTTGCAAAAGGAGCCGGTTCACCTTAGGTACAGACAGGTCCAACCGTTCTGCAATTTCAGCTTGGGTTAGTTTCTCTACATAATAGAAATTCAATATAGTCGTGATCAGTCGTATCCTATCGTATGCAGGCATAGTTCTACTACCTCATCAATGTTGTATGATCTGATACAGGGATATAGGGGCGATGGGCCGCCCAGATCTCGCCAGCAACCAAATCTTCTACAAACCTTCGGCATGCAGCGGCAGCTGCAATTGGATCTTCATCAGCATGCATCTGTCCCCAAATCTCAATACCGAGTAAGCCCCAAAACCCCGTTTGAGCCAGGGCTCGAAAAGTATCTTGAAATGGCACGATCCCATCTCCAAAAGGCACTCCGCGGATGATCTTCGGCAGTGCGTCCTTAACGTGAATGCCCAGAATTTGTTCTTTGGCGAGGGTAAGCTCAACCGGAGGGGAATAACCAGCTGCAGCAAGGTTACCTATATCGGGATACAAACGCAGCCAGGGAGAATTAATTGCATGAATGATTGCCAACCCCTTGCTCAGGTTTTCTACAAATGGCGTATCCAAATTTTCTAGTCCAAGCATCACGCCCGCCTGCCCTGCATATTGCGCCCCGCGGTAGAGACCTTCAACAAAATATTCTGCCGTTGCCTCATCGCTCGTCTCATAAAACACGTCATAACCCATCACCTGAACAACACGCAGCCCGATGTCTCCTGCGAAATCAATCGCCCTGAACAGGATCTCGAGCCCTTTCTGGCGAATTTCTGGCGTGTGGGAGCCGAGTGGATATTTGCGATGGCCGCTCAAGCACATCGTCATGATTCTCACACCGCTATTGGCAATATCTTGGCGCAAAGCCGCTCGTTCAGCAGTCGACCAGTTCAGCCGGGACAGGCGCTCGTCGCTTTCATCGATTGAAATCTCAACGAAATCATAGCCGGCCTGCCCGGCTGCAGCCAGCCGTTCTTCCCAGGATAGCTCAGCAGGCAGTGCTTTTTCATAGAGACCGATGGGCATTTTGAGCATAGATATATCTCCAATCGAGATCAGGCGGGAGTGGGACTACAGTAAGGCAAGTATCCCATCCGCCATTTCCGCTGCTGAATTATCCCGTTATCCTTTCGTCGAACCCTTCACCAGCAAGTGGTTGATAACCACGGCGATGAGGAGCACGCTGCCCATGGCCAGTGTTTGCCAATAGGCTGGGATGACGGTCATCAGTCCGGTCGTCACACATACGATGATAATGGCTCCGACCATCGTCTTCGCCACCGAACCTTCGCCTCCGGAGAATGCGGTACCTCCCAACAAGACTGCGATGATGCAGGCGGTTTCCATTCCATCTCCCGAGAGAGGGTCTCCCAGTGACATGTAGCTGGCGCGGGCTATGCCAGCCAGCGCAGCAGCGATACCCACGAGGGTATATAGAATCAAAACAATTTTGACCGGGCTGATTCCGGACAGTTCTGCTGCCAGACGGTTGCCTCCGATAGCAGCGGTATACTTGCCCAGGATTGTCTTTCGCTGAATAATGACCAGTACGAGGATGATAAAAACCGTGAACCAAAAGGCTGCAGGCAGTCCTAGAAGTACATCCTTTCGTCCATAATCATTGATCCAGCCTGGCATGGGCACTTCAGCGCTGCCTTTGATCGCCGACAGACCATCCGGAACGATCAGTAAGGCTAGGCCTTTATACAAACTAAGCGTCACAAGGGTCGCGATGACCGGCGTGATGCGCAGTATCATGACTAGATAGCCATTGAATAGTCCCAGTACGCACCCTAGGATTACCGTGATGACAAACGAGGGCAGAAAACTGACACCGTTCAAGATCAGCCATGAGAAAACTACGGCATTTAGGCTTAAGGCACTGCCAACAGACAGATCGATGTATCCCGAGATCATCAGCAGCGTGAATGCCCCACTGATGGTCAGGATAGGCACTGCGCTTCGGAGTATGTTGATAACGCTATCCGGGCTGAGGAAGTGACCCCGTCCAAAAAATTCGACTTCGTCCAGTTTCATCATACTGAAGGTATACACGATCAACACCAAGACCAGGTAAATATAATAACGCTTGATATAGGATCGTATCGTTTCCGAACGTTCTGTCTTCATTTGGAATATTTCTTTTGTGGCGTTAGTCACTTCAATTTACTCCTCTAAGGGAATTCCGCCATACATACCGAGTATTCTCAGCCTCTTCTTTTATCCAATGCAAATCGTTGGGCCAGGATCGCGATGAAAGTCACAACAGCCTTCAGGATGTACTGCCAGTCCGGCGAGAGCAGAAGCCCGGTCGCCGCAGACGTAACGACTGAAAGAATGAGAGCACCGACAAACATGCCGAGTACAGAGCCGAACCCTCCTGCTATGCTGACGCCTCCCAGGAGAGCGATGACCAGAGCGTCGAACTCATAACCCGTTGCACGGCTCGAAACACCAGCCTTGAACTCTGAAGCCAGGAGAATCCCTGTAATGCCAGCGAGTAGGGCGCTGAGAACATAGAGCCATGTGAGATACTTGGCAACGTTGATGCCTGACAACCGGGCTGCCACCGGGTTGGCGCCGATGAGATAGATTCGCCTCGCATTGACCGTCTTCTTTTCGAAGAGGAACGAAAGAATGATCAAGGCGATCATGACCATTAACGAAAGCCTGATAGTTGTACCCGGGATGCCCACGCTCCCCAGGAAACCAAACTCTGGCGGCAGACTGGTATTTCGTTGGGCACCTTGCGTGATGACCTGGGCAATACCGCGTGCCAGCATCATTGTGCCCAGCGTGACAATGATGGATGGGACTTTCAACCGCGCCACGAAGAAGGCATTTAACCCGCCAACACCCATCGCGCACAACAGAGCCAGGCAAACGGCAACAACGTATGGTAGCCCAAGCCCGTTGGCTAGGACGTTCCTGGAAACGTTAACGCCCTGACAGAAATAGACTGAAAGCACGCCGGTCAACGCGATAGTGCCACCCACCGACATATCGAAGTTTCCGGTGATTAGTAGAAATGTGACGCCGATGCCCAGGATGATCACAAACCAGTTATTGGTGATGAGGTTGATGATGTTCTGGATAGTGAAAAAATTTGGCACGACGAGGCAGGCCAGGCTGAACACGATGACGAGCACGCCAAGCATAAACAGGGTGATGAAAGACTCATCGCTCAACCTGCCACCCAAGATTGGTTTCCGCTCTTGTTTGGATAGCATTACTAATCTCCACCTGTGACGATGTGAAGGATTTTCTCACTGTCGACTTCGCAACCGTTTCGCTGCGTGTATTTCAGTTTCCCATCATAAAGAAGGTAGATGCTGTCGCAGATATTCATGACCTCAGGCAGCTCCGAGGAGAAAATGATGATGGTTTTTCCTTCTTTAGAAAGGTGCCTGATGATACTATATATCTCGCTTTTGGCTCCTACATCGATGCCGCGAGTCGGTTCGTCAAGCATGAGCAGGTCGGCATCCGCAAAGAGGCATTTTGAGAGAACCACTTTCTGTTGGTTACCCCCTGAGAGCTTGGCAGCTTCTTTTTCGATGCTATTCGTGGCGATCTTCAATTTGTCAACATAGTCGAGCGTGACGTTACGCTCCATCGCATCGTTGATGATCCCGTTTCGTGAGATTTTGCTCAAGTTCATGACGGGAATATTGCCCCGGATTGTCAGGATGGTGAACAACCCCTGTGACCTTCTTTCTTCAGGCACCAGGGTAATACCTGCCGCAATTGCGTGCTCCGGGCCAGATGTAAGTTTCTTGCCCTTGAAGACAATTTCACCTTCGTACTCATCAGCCCCGTATATGGCACGTGCCAGCTCGGTCTTCCCAGCGCCCACCAGGCCATAGAAACCAACGATCTCCCCGGTATGGACATCAAATGAAATATCGTTCAGCCTGTGGTTGGAGAGGTGGCTTACCTGAAGGATCGTATCTGGGCAATCACTCTCCCTTGGTGTGTATTGCTCAAAAACGGTTTTACCGATCATCATCTTGATCAGTTCCGACCGGTCCTGGATCTGCGCCACGGGCTTCGTGTCGATGTGCTTGCCATCTCTCATGACAGTTACATAATCTCCGATTTCGAAAATCTCATCCAACCGGTGGGAGATATAGATGACTGTGACATTGTTGTCGCGCAAACTTTTAATAATGGTGAATAGCCGTGCAATTTCGCTCTCGGAGATCGCCGCAGTGGGCTCGTCCATGATGATGATATCGGACTCTGCGGCGACTGCTTTGGCGATCTCAACAATTTGTTTTTTCGCAACACTCAGGCTCGATACCAGTTGCTTTGGCTTTATGGACGGCTCAATGCTATTCAATACTTTGATCATTTTGTTGATCTTGTCTGTCTTTCTCAAAAAGCCAAATGTCGTATCCTCTATTCCCAGCGTAAGATTCTCCTCTACGGTGAGTTGGTCGACCACATTAAGCTCTTGAAAAAGTGTGCTGATTCCTTTTTGTTTTGCTTCCCGTGTGTTGCGCGGAATAAATTCTTCACCATTAAGAAGGATGCTACCGCTCGTTCGCATGTACGCACCGGTGAGTATCTTGATCAGGGTTGATTTTCCCGCGCCGTTTTCACCAACCAGGCAGTGAATTGTATTTCGCTGTATATCAAAACTGATGTTGTCGACTGCCCGCACGCCGGGGAAATCTTTGACGAGATTTCTTATCTCCAGTACGTTGTCTTTTGTTTCCATACGGCACATCCTTGAAATTACGGGAGAAGGACTTCTGCCCTCCCCCCGTAATTTCCTGTCTATTCTGGTCGGAAAGTGCTACTGAATGTTGGTTCCAAACTGGGTATTGAGCCAATTAGCGGCATCGGCCTGGGTCATGGTCCAAAAGGACATATTGTAGGCTTTGTAGAAGAACTCTTCAGCGGGCTGAGAG